>Ga0181523_10000029_pt1 | contig 130771 bp, 115 predicted proteins | sample PEATcosm2014_Bin_43_FD_119752 | JGI IMG/M metagenome (GOLD analysis project Ga0181523, IMG submission 119752) | Peatland microbial communities from MTU Mesocosm Facility, Houghton, MI, USA - PEATcosm2014_Bin05_30_metaG | ecosystem: Environmental > Terrestrial > Soil > Wetlands > Peat | place...
AGGGCTACTCCGCGATTGACAACGTCGCAGCAGATGGTGCGAACGCGTGCACGAGGCACCTGGGGATCGAAGGTCCAAACGATCTCACCCGTTTTTGCGTCCAGTGCGTACGCGACGCTCCACTCTCCGGTCGCAAAAATCACGCCATTCGAGACTAGTGGTGTTGCTTCCAAGCCTCGCGTCGTGCCGAGCTCGCGATCCCAGAGCAACCCGAGTTGGCCAATATTCTGCTCGTTGATCTGGCTCAAAGGGCTGAAGCGTTGCTCGTCGTTGGTCCTTCCGTACATTGTCCAATCGGCTCCCGCGGCGACGGCCGTTGTGGGAGGGGATTTCCTGCAGGCTCCCATGGAGAAGACCAGTAAACCGACAAATAACGGCAACACGCTGAGGCGAATCTTCATGAGATCTCCCGCAAGACTCGATTCATGTTTCCAAATATTGACCCGAAAGAATTGCGTAAGTTGGCGAATAGAAATGTGGGTGATTAGAGACCGATCTGAGGTGGGTGTCAAGCGGCGGTACGGTCCCCTGCGAAACAAACTCGACTTCAACCAGCGAATAGAGTGCCTCAGAGGCTTAACCAAAAAAGGTTTCCTTTCAAGGAACCCTAGTGGTACAACAGGCGCGAGATGCTCCCTGGTACAGGCGGTGACGTTTTTCGGCCTCGCTTATTGGGTGAGGAGAACAACCGTGAAGAAAAGGCCATTGGGAATCACTATTCTGGTGTGCATCGGACTTCTCGGTACGGTCTTCTACTGCGCTTTGGCTTTAACCGCAGCGGCAAATCCTGGCAGACTCCGCAGTATCCTCGAAGGAATGAGCGGGGGCGGCACTGGACCGGCGCAACTGCTGCGCTTGGGCACGATGTTGCCGCTGTACTTTGTTGTGATGGCAGTGTTCACAGGTGTTCTCTGCTGGGGCTTGTGGAGGTTGAAGAATTGGGTTCGCCTCGTTGTCATTGTGATCATTGGGCTCTCCGTTCTCGGCGGGGCGATGGAGATCGTCAGAGGATTGCCACAGTCGACTGCGGTAGGAATCGTAAGTGCTGTTGTGCGTCTCCTCATTGCCATCGCTATTTTGTGGTACTTGTGCAGCAAGTCCGTTCGGGCAGCGTTCCTGCCGAGGAATTAGAACTGGCAGTTCGCCTGCACGCGGGTCCACTTCAAAGACACCAAAACTGAGGAATGCAGGAGATGCCATAGCCAGAAAACCCAAGCGGGACCTATGGTCGCTCCATCGTAATGGACTCGCTGGGTTATTCATGTCGCAGCACAGTCATGGGATCCACTTTTGTGGCTCGGCTCGCGGGGACATAGCACGCGAACAAGGTGATGCACGCCAGCAGGATTCCGACGGCGGCATAAGTCGCGGGATCAGTGGCTTTCACGTCAAATAGCCAGAGGTGCTCTGCCATGAACCGATTGAGTCCGAGCGCTAACGCAACGCCAATGGCTAGTCCGGTCCCCGCAAGTGTGAGTCCCAGCTTAGCGACCAACACGAGCACATCACCGCGCTGAGCTCCAAGAGCGAGACGGATGCCAAATTCGCGCGTGCGCTGATTGACAAAGTAGGAAAGGACGGCATAAACGCCGATCACTGCCAGAACCACCGCTATGCCAGCCAAAAACCCGAGCGCGACGACGTAGTTTTTATAGTCCTTAATAGATTTCCCCAGAACGTCATCCATTGTGCTGATGTCAGTCACGGGCTGATCTGGGTCCATTTCTTTCACAAATTGCTTCACCGAGGTTGCTATATCTGCCTCATGGGAGCGTACGTCCGAGGCGGTCCGGATGACCAGGCTCCCCCTAAGCTGGAAGAATTCGCTGCCGCCCTGGAACACGTCCGGCTGTTGAAGAAAAGATTCGTAGAGCAGTGGATGAAGTCCGCCCATGCCGATCTGCTTGACCTCGCCAACAACACCCACGATCTGGCGTGGCCTATCTTCGTCCACCTCCTGAGGCTCGTAACGAAGGAGAATCTGTTGCCCGATCGGATCTTCATTTGGGAAATAGCGGTTTGCCAACGTCTCGCTAATGACCACTGCCCACGGCGCGCTCGTCGTGTCGCTCTCTTCTAGATAGCGGCCTCTCTTGAGTGCAATTTTCATGGTGCGAAAGTAACTGGGGCTTACTTCGTTGAAAAATCCCTCGGGCCTATCTCCCGGGGAGGGCCCCGGATGCCCGAGGATTGAGAAAGTCCTCATTCCTGCCCCCATCGGGGGAATGAGGCTGATCATGCCTACCAACTCAACGCCCGGCAGCGTTGCAACCCTTTCAAGCAATTGCTGGTGAAATGCAGTCACTTTCGGAGATACTCTTGCCATGTCTTTGCCGGGAATTTTCTCCACGTATTTCACTTCGGTGCCGGGGAGATTCACTGCCATAGTCAGCAGGTTTGCCGCGTCGAATCCCGGAGAGGGGAGCAGTATGCGAAGCAGGCTGTTGATCATCAAGCCGGCTCCCACCAAAAGCACCATCGCCAGCGCTACTTCCGAAATCACCAACAAATAACGCGTGCGGCCTTGTTTCCCGGAATAAGTCCTGCTCTCTCCTTCCCGCAGAGCATCATTTAAATCTGGGCGCGCAGCGCGAAGGGCCGGAGCCAGTCCGAACAGCAATGCCGCCAAGACCGAGAGTCCGGCGGCAAAAAGGAGCACGCTTCCGTTAACGCGAATGTCCGTCGCCTCTGGAACTTCTGTAATCGCACGCATCAGACGGGTTCCCCAGAAGGAAAGCAGTACGCCCAGCGAGCTTCCGGTGAATGTTAGCAATCCACACTCGGCAAGCAACTGCTGCATGAGTCGTCGTCGGCTCGCGCCCAGCGACGCCCGCACGGAGTATTCTTTTCGTCGGCCCTCCGTCCGCGAAAGCATGAGGTTCGCAACGTTCACGCAGCTGATCAGTAGGACAAACCCCACCGCGCCCATAAGCGGATAGAGCGTGTCGCGAGCACTCTTGTGAAGCGTGTCACGCAAAGAAATAACTTTTTCCCCCACTCCCTTATTGGACTTGGGATACGCTTGCTCCATGCCACGGGCAATCACGTCCATCTCGACCTGCGCTTGCGCGACGGTCACTCCCGGCTTTAAGCGCGCGACGGGCATGAACCAGTGGTCGGAGCGCTTGGCATTCCGGGCACTTCCTGGATTGACCGGCTTCCAAACCTCCGTGGACTTTCCCTCGGTGCTCGACGAGTACGAGTACCACGGCGCAAACCCCGTGAACCCCGCAGGCATCACTCCGACGACCGTCGAAACCATACCATCGAGACGGAACGTCTTGCCAAGCACATTGGGGTCGCTGTTGAACCTCCTCTTCCAGAAGGCGTTGCTGATGACAACGGTCTGGAACTGCTCCTGACTCTCTTCCGTGCGAAAGACTCGCCCCAAGACGGGCTGCACTCCGACCAAGTCGAAAAAGTTCTGAGTCGCTGATTGAATGCGGACCGGCCCAGGCTCACCGATACCGGTCAGCATCGCTCTGTCGCTCGCACTGATCGCGGCGATGTCGGCAAAAACTTGATTTTCTTTTTTCCAGTCGGTCACCTCTGCAATCGGCGGAAGATCCTCTGAGCCGGGGTCCGTTTCTTGGGTGGACCATATTGTCACCAAATTTTCCGGATGCTCATAAGGCAGACCGCGTAACAGCACCGTGTTCATCGCGCTGAATACAGCAGTGTTTGCTCCGATGCCAAGCGCGAGCGAGAAAACCACCACGGCCGGAAAGCCGAGGCTTTTTGCCAGTATCCGGGCCGCGTAGCCAAGGTCTTGCCATAGCGCCTCAATCCACGTGAAGGCCAACATTTCTCGGCAGTCTTCCTTGATCAGGGTGACGTTTCCAAATTCGCGGCGAGCAGCATGTGCGGCCTCTTCGCTAGACATGCCGCCAGCCACGAGCTCCTCGATCTTTTCTTCAAGATGTTGCTGAATCTCGTCGGACAAATCGTTGTAGAGGCGGCCGCGCGAGAAGAGTTGCTTGAGCCAGTTCATGATTCACCTCGCGCCAAGACCCGGGTGATGCCGTCCAGCATGCGCTCGAAGCTGCACACCTCACGCTCCAGATGCCTAGCGCCTGCTACAGTCAACTTGTAAATCCGAACGCGGCGATTTGTGGAGGAGATGCCCCATTCGGCTTTGACCAACCTGTCTTTGAGAAGGCGCTGGAGAGCCGGATAGAGCGAACCTTCTTCGATCTGCAGTAGATCGTTTGAGGTTCGTTTAATGTTCTGGACGAGGGCGTAGCCATGCAGGGGCTGGCGCTTGAGAGTTCGGAGAATCATCATTTCGAGCGCGCCGGGAAAGAGGTCTCGCTGTTCGGACTTTTTCACAGTGGCTGTCTCCTCCAACCCTTGTACGAACCCTATTCTTAAACACGCCTAGAGCAAACTAGTGTAGTTAGGATTTGCTGTCAAGGGCTTTTTGGGGACAGCAGGCGATCACACCGGGCCTGGTATCCCAGCACTCGATTGGCGCGCTATTCTTCACCAATGTCTTCGTTCCAGACGGCAGGATGCGTCTCGATGTAATCCCCAAGCAACGTAACGCATTCTTGTGATTCCAGGTCCATCACCTGCACGCCCAGAGAGCGCAACCATTCGATCCCACCTTGAAAATTCCTGCTCTCTCCGACGACCACAGTGCCAAATCCAAACTGCCGGACCAGGCCGCTGCAATACCAGCAAGGAGCCAGCGTCGTTACCATAATCAGTTTCCGATAGCTCTTTTGCCGCCCGGCATTTCGAAACGCATCCGTCTCTCCATGCACCGACGGATCGCCTTGCTGGACCCTCCGATTGTGTCCCGCGCCGATCAAATTGCCGCTCTGATCAAATATCGCCGCGCCAATGGGGATGCCCCCTTCTTTCAACCCAAGACGCGCTTCGGCCAGAGCGATTGCCAGCATGGACTGGTAGCTCAACATGGCATTCATTTTTTCTCCTGTGGCACAAGCGTGCGGAAGTACGCAGTCAACGCCTGAACCGTGGCGTCATCGTAATTGGGATTACCCGGCATCTCCGCACGGGGATTTCTCGACTTTGGATTCCGAACGTAAGCCGCAAAATATTCCGGCGAGGCCGCGGCCCAGGTTGCCAGCACAAGCCATGGCCGCCCAGCCTTCTGCCCGCCTTGCGCGTCCATGTTGTGGCAACGGAAACAGTTTTGTTGCGCGATGCGATAGCCCGCTTGTATGGACGCGTCTGCCGCATGGGCCCCGCGCGGTGCAATTGCATCAAAGACTTTCTGTTCGTCGCGAAATTCCAACCGGATGACGCCCCAAGGAATCTGAGGCTCATCGCTATGCGCAAGGACCTGAAAACTCGGTGTGAACTTGGCGTGCGAGATCAGGTAAGGTCCCATGTCCAAGCCGTGGCTCAGCGGATCCTTCGACCAGCCTTCCGGAGATTTGCCGCCAATGGTGAGCACAAGGATAGGGTGGTGCGCGGCTAAATAGGCGCGCGGATAGTTCGCTTGGTACTTGTCCTCGCAAATGGCCACAACCACGTCGGCCTGCGGGTTTCCGCTAACGCGCAGCGACAACTCTTCGAGCAGGACGCCACTGATTTCCGTCTGGGTTGTGAAGTTTGCATCGTCGCTTACCGTGTAGCTCACTTGCGGTAGGCTTAGCAGGTCCGCTCGCGTGATATACCTGGCGGAGCCGCTCGGCAATCCAACCAAATCCCCACTCACTTCCAGATCGAGTGGCGAAGTGCGAACCTCCCGAAGATTTAGTTTTGCGATTGCGTCATCGAACTTTGTTTGTGGGGAGGAGTAAGCGATGGGATGAGAGGTATCAGCACTACTGAGCAAAAGGCATAGACTCGCGAGAAGCGGTCCGGACATTCGTCGCAGCATGGGACATGCTAACTCACCTGCTTTCGCTCGCAAGCAAAAAAGTCGGCGGAACGAACGCACGTTGGGATTCTGCGCGGGCGATTTTTTGCGCTTCCTAGAGAAGCGGGGAGACCAGCGTTCAGGCGAGTGTCGCTTGGAGGACCTCGCGAAGCAGTTCCTGCTTCTGCGGCGTCAGTTTCTTTCCTTGTGCCGTGAGGTAGAACACATCGATGGCCTTCTGCCCTTCCGTGTCGATCAGCGCCACGTCGATGTTGCAGGCCAGCCGGGCCAGTGCTGAACCGATTCCATACAACAGCCCCGGACGATCTTGCGTCACCACCTCCACTAGCGTGCAGTGGTCGGAAGACCCATCGTCAAAATTAATGGCAGTTGGGACGACAACCTTGGGCGGTCGTGCCACAGAGGCTGCCAACCGGCCTTTCAGCAGCGGCTCCAATGCCTGCTTTCCGTTTAAAACGTCTGCAATGCTTTGCTGGAACCGCAGAATTTCGCTCGGATTCAACTCCAGCGTGCGGTGCATATCCACGAAGTGAAAAGTGTCCAGTACCACGCCCGCGGTATTCGCGAACGCATCCGCCTTCACGATGTTCATACCCCATCCCGCGAGGGCGCCCGCGATTGTGGCAAACAGAGCCGGCCGGTCCGCCGAAAGCAGTGTCAATACGTAGGCATGCTGCGTCTTCTTAATCTCTGTCTGCACCGGTTCAGCCCCAAGTTTCCGGTAGAGTGCGAAATGCGCGGCGATCTCGGCGGCAGAATGTGCGGCAAGGTAACGCCGCGGGAATCCTTCGAGGAATCGCTCGATTTCCTTTTTCTCCGCTCCGTCCGCGTGTGCACGCACCTGCTCGAGCAAGGCCGCTTCGTCGGACACATGCAAACGGTCGCGATCCAAGGTCCGGCTAAAGTGGTTGGACGTGGCCACAAACAATTGCCACAGCATTTCCGCCTTCCATGGCGTCAGCGCTTCCGGGTTCACGGCATGAATGTCCGCATAGGTCATCAGGCAAAGTCGCTGCAGCCGCTCGTGCGTGTTGACCGTCGCCGCAAATCCGGACACTGTTGCCGGATCGAAGATGTCGCGTCGTTGCATGGTGGCGGACATGTCCAGATGATGCTCGATTAGGAAGTGCACCTCGGCCTTTTCCTCGGGCTCGAGCTTCAGCCGGTCCGCGGCAATCTCCAGAGCCTGCAAGCTGCCGGTCACATGATTTTCCACGGGCATCCCTTTGCCCACGTCATGCAAGAGCAGGGAAAAAATCAGCAGATCGCGTCGATCGACGGTACGCCAAAGAGGTGTGAAATGTTGCCCTAGAGGTTCCTGCGGATCTGTGAGTTCCTGCAGATGCTCAATCGTGCGCAAGGAATGCTCGTCCACGGTGTAGCGGTGATAAAAATCGCGCACGACCAGTGAATCGATGGCTCGAAATTCTGGCAGCGCCTCGACCAGCAGTCCCAGCCGGTGCATCGGCCTCAACGCCACGCCGGGATAGTCCGCGCCCAGAATTTCCGCCAACACCGTCCAGGTAATGCGCGAATTCCGCTGCGGTAATTCCGGATGCGCCATGATGTACGCGATGCTTCGTTCTGCGTCGCGACTCAGGGGCACGCCGGCGCGCGCGGCTTCCGCCAACAGGGAATAAGTAACGTTGCGATCCGCGAAGAGGTGCTCGTTCGAGATTTCCAGCAAGCCATCTCGGAGGTTGAACGGTTTTCCCGTAGGGATTTCCGTCTTTGCTCCCATTGCCGCGTTCACCAATCGTTGCCGCAAGGAAATGGTTACGGGTGGACGCTGATCTACGTATCGCAGCAATTGCCGATTTAACGTTCGCGCATGACGGAAATAAAGGCGCATCCATTCCGCCGCATTCCTTCGCAGGTTGTCATCGATTCCCAAAGAACGCTCGGCTGCCTGTGCCTGCAATTCGTAAGTGAGCGTATTGTCGTTTCGCCCATTGCTGTAATGCAGGAAGCATCGGATTGCACTCAGGAATTCCACTGCATTGCGCGTCAATTCGTCTTCGTTCACCGGACTGAACCGCGGATCGCGCCGGTCGCCGGCCAATTGCCGCATCCACAAGGTCGAATGGAAATCTCTTAGCCCGCCGGGTGCGTCCTTCACATTCGGCTCAAGGTGGAAAATGGTATTGCCATAGCGTCCCAAGCGGTCCCGCGTCAGCCGTTGCAGTTCCACCAGCAAAAATGGACGGGCCTGCCTTTCAGCCACGGACAATATTTTTGCATCCAGTTTTTCAAACAGCGCTTTGTCACCATCCAGATAACGACGGTCCAGCATGGCCAGGTGGAACTCCGCGTTGTCCTGCTCAATTTTCTTGCACTCATCTACCGTGCGCCCCGCGGAACTCACGCGGAAGCCAAGGTCCCAGAGCATGCGCGAAAATTCCGCGACCAGTGGACGCGATTCGTCTTCGATCTTTTCGTTGGCGAACAGAAACAGCAGGTCCAGGTCAGAGTAAGGAAACAACACTTCGCGACCGTAACCGCCCAGGGCGAGTAGGGTGAGCCCTTGCGTGGCGCCGCCCTTGACGTTTTGCAGTTCGCTGAAGACTTTGCGGATCGTTCCGTCCGCCAATTCACACAATTGCCGCAGCGTTTCCTGCGCGCTCGCTCCGCTCTCGAATAGCTTGCGTATCCGCTCCCGCTGGGCCTCGCACTGTGGCCCCAGCACCGACAGCGGTGTCACCGATTCTTCCATTTTCATTATCGGGCGAATGCCGGGAACAAGACCTGGACGTGGCGAGGACATGGTCGAATTCAGAGCGCGCTCTCGCCTCGTTCCTCATTCCGGATCCGGATCGCTTCTTCGACCCGCGACAAGAATATTTTACCGTCGCCGATTTTACCAGTCTTCGCGCTCTTTAATATTGCATCCACCGCGCGGTTCACTAACTGGTCTGGCAGCACCAGTTCCAGCTTGACCTTCGGCAACAGATCGACCGTATACTCGCGCCCGCGATACACCTCGGTGTGACCTTTCTGGCGGCCGTGTCCGCGCACCTCAGTTACCGTCATTCCTTCAATTCCGATCTCCAACAGCGCATCTTTGACCGATTCGAATCTCGACGGCTGAATGATCGCTTCAATTTTCATCATACGAATCTCTGCTCCCGCCTCGAGTTGTGCTGCCACTTGCTCTTCGACTTAGGATTCCAGGTTATATCCTTCTTCACCGTGCAGCGTAATGTCCAGGCCTTGCACTTCCTGTTCTTCCGTAACGCGTAGCCCAGTTGTCAGGTCCACTACTTTCAAAATGATAGTCGTACCTGCCGCCGCGAGTCCCCACGCGATCAATACGCCCACCAATTGATTGCCTACCTGGCTCCAATGTCCATCCAGTCCGCCCACCGCTTTGCCGTCGCCGAAAATCGGGTTGATTACCACTCGCGCGCATACGCCGGTTAACAACGCTCCGATGGTGCCACCCGCTCCATGCACGCCAAAGGCATCGAGCGCGTCATCGTAGCCAAACATGGACTTAAATTTGGTGACCATCCAGTAGCAAAACATTCCCGCGATGAATCCGATGGCCAGCGCCGATCTCGGTCCCACAAATCCCGCCGCGGGCGTAATCGCCACCAGCCCCGCCACCGCTCCGGAGATCGCGCCCAAAGCGCTGGCTCGCCCATTCTTGAACCATTCTGCCACGCACCAGCCGATCGCCGCTGCCGCGGCACCAAAATGAGTGGCCACAAAGGCACTCGATGCCAATCCATTCGAAGCCAGGGCGCTTCCGGCGTTAAATCCAAACCAACCCACCCACAGCAGGCAAGCGCCCGTGAAGCTCAGAACCAGACTGTGCGGCGGCATGGGTTGCTTTGGATACCCGGTTCGTTTGCCGAGGTACAGCGCGCACACCAGCGCGGACACGCCGGAGGTAACGTGCACCACGGTTCCACCCGCAAAATCCAGAGTTGGGAATCGCCCGCCGAGCGAAGCGTTCAAAAATCCGCCCTTCCCCCAGACCATGTGGGCCATCGGCGCATAGACCAACAAAAACCACAGCGTCATGAACAGCACAGTTCCCGAAAATTTCATGCGTTCCGCGGTTGCCCCGGTGATCAGGGCGGGTGTGATGATGGCGAACATCAACTGGTACACCATGAATGTCAGCTGTGGGATGGTCGCCGCATAGTCAGGGTTCGGATTCACCCCCACTCCGCGAAGCAGCGCCATCTGAAAGTTCCCGATAAAATGCCCGTCACCCCCAAAGCACAGGCTGTATCCCACTAAGGCCCACAACACCGTGATCAAGGCCATCAGCGCAAAACTCTGCATCATGATCGCCAGCACGTTTTTCTGCCGCACCAGGCCGCCGTAGAACAGCGTCAGCCCGGGCCCGGTCATCATCAGTACAAGCGCGGCGCTCACCAGCATCCAGGCGTTGTCGGCCGAAGATTGCGCCGCGGTTACCTTCTGATCTAGTTCATTCAGTTTTTCCGTGACGGCCCGGGGGACTTCAGGGGAGGAGGCGCTGGCGGAGGGAGTTGCTCGGGAGGTCGCGGCGGGGGGTTGTTGCGCCCCTAGCGGGAGGGCCAGCAGCACCAGGGTCAATACGCTACAACAGACGATGCCCATGCGCTTCATCGAATTCTCCGGGGCGAATGGATACGAGTCCATCTTGCGTTCGTCATTCGCGTTAGCAATTGGGAACTTACCACCGTGTAGGCCCGATTATACGCACCGCCGCTGACTCTTCGCACTTTGAAATTTTTCTACCGCGGATTCATTTTTCGGATAGCTCTCCCCCTAAGAGCTTCCTTTTGACTTCACTGGCGAAGTGGTCTGCCTCCCGCGTCGGCCGCGGTATCCGATACCCGTCCGCCACATCGAGCGTCAACCGAATCGCGGTTGCGAGGCTCACGCGGTGGCCTTGCGAGACATACACTGGACGTACCCCGTCCCGAGTTCGCACCACAGCTCCGATCCGCTCACCCCCTGCCTGTTCATCCACCAGTTCCGCCCAGCCTCCGGCCTTCTCTCGCAGTGCTCCGTGGGTGCCGATCAAAATGCTCTTTGCACAGCCGATCGTGGGCCTATCGAGCAATACGCCCAGGTGGCTCGCCAGGCCTAGCCGCCGCGGGTGGGCATATCCTTGCCCATCGCAAAACAATAGGTCCGGCAATGCCTTCCATTTGCTGAGCGCCGCCAGCAAGGCCGGTATCTCTCGAAAGCTCAACAGTCCCGGAACATAGGGAAACTCCAGCGGCACGATGGCAAACTCCCGCGCAACTTCCATCATCTCGGGAAACTGGTAGACCACCACGCATCCAATCGCGCGATTCGCCTCTCGCAGCCGATTCCATGGATTCCCTTTCTTCCCCAAGGCCTGCGATCCCGTCAGCACGAACGCTGCGTCCAGACCTGCCACGGTACGGATCTTTCCCAACCGGTCTGTCCCTTCCCACTCTTCCCTCAATTTTTCCTGGATCGCCCGCGCCTCTTTCGGGGAAACGTCAAAGGGGTGCCCCCGCGCCTGAATGGATTTGTTCTCCATACCCTTCATCGTATAATGCAAGTGCCGCAAACGTCGCCGCAGCCCTGGGGGCTAGCAGCCGTCAAGGTCGAACTGAGGGGAAATTTCATGACGCTTCATCCACCATTGGAAGTCTCTGCGCGCGAGGCGGGAGGCATCCACTACCTTCAGGTCCACGGACGCCTCACGATCGGCGAGCCCAGCGAACATCTGACGGAGTTCACTCAGAATCTGGTGCAGCGTGGCGCGCGAAAGTTGGTCGTCAACCTGCATGACATTCCCCAGATCGATAGCTCCGGAATTTCCGCTCTTGTGAAGCTTTCCATTTCTCTCGCCCGCCAGGGCGGCGGATTGCACCTCGTCTGCGGCCAGGGCCGTGTCCGCGATGCCCTCACCGTCACGCGCCTGGTCGAAGCGATCCCCACCTTCGAGAACGAAGCCGCGGCTGCCGCCAGCTTCTAGGTCCCCAGCGATTTTGCCCGGGACACTCTTTGTCATGGCATAGCTACACATGAAACCTGCGCTCCGGCTGCTGTTTTTTCTGATTTTCTTGAGCAGCATAGCCCTGGGGCAAGAGCCCCCCACGCCGTTTTCAACCCAAGATTCGTCCCAGGTAACGCTCGCAAGCGTTGCCAGTAAACTAGCTGAGCATGCCGAAAGAGTGGGATGCCATAGCGATACCTGCTCCATCTTGGTGACGGATTTTGTTACTAACCTCGGATCTACTTCGCGTTTAGGGATGAACGTCTCTGATGATCTCGCGCCATTGCTCGGAGCAAATCTGAAAAAAGGTAAAGTGTTGGATCGCGCGGTCTTTCATGAATTTTTGGCGAAGGAACGAATTCCTTCAAGAATTCTTGCCGAAGCGAAGGTAGCTTGTTGGACTGGCCGGCAGCTGGGAGCGACCGTTGTACTGCTCGGGGATATCGATGTATCACACGGGACACCGCAGGTAATGTTCACCCTACTCGACACCGCGTCGGCAAATGAACCAGAACTGTTCGACACTGAGTTTCCTTTAGCACCGTTCTCAGACGCGGATGTGGTGGAACTCGAGCCCTTCGGTCCCTTGGCCAAGCCCGTGATTACCAGAGAGGGAGAAGTGCTTTATGCTTTTGGAAGTCGAGGGATCAAAGGTCCTACCTGTGGACGCAATCCGAATCCCTCGTATACGGAAGAAGCTCGCCAGGCGAGGCTGAACGGGTCGATTGTTCTGGATGCGGTCGTAAAGACGGATGGGAAACTGGACGAGGGGCGCATCTTGCGGGGATTGCCCTTTGGATTGAACCAGCAGGCACTGGCGATCATTCGAGATTGGCGGTGTGCGCCGGGACGGAAGGATGGCCAACCAGTGCCCGTTCTGGTAGCGTTTGAAATTGGCTTCCGGATAAAGTAGCTAGGCTAGCCGCTCTTTTTCAACTCCGCGAGCACCATTTTCGCCAGCTCCTTCAGGGTCTCAAACACCCCCTGGCCATTGATGGCAATTCCCTCGAGCACCGGCTCGCCCTTTTTCTGGAGCTGCTTGGTCAACTCTTCGACCGACAACACGTTCGGTAGATCGCGTTTGTTCAACTGCAGCACATACGGGATCGTCGAAAAATTCAGATTGTGTTCTTTCAGGTGTTCCTGCAGGTTTTCGAGTGTCTCGAAATTCGCATCCAGCCGTTCTTCCTGCGAATCCGCCACGAACACCACGCCATCCGCGCCTTTTAGAATCAGCTTACGGCTGGCCTCATAGAAGACCTGTCCGGGCACGGTATACAGATGAAAGCGCGTCTTGAAGCCGCGTACCGTTCCCAGATCCAACGGCAGAAAGTCAAAAAACAGTGTGCGGTCTGTCTCTGTCGCCAGCGACACCATCTTGCCTTTTTGATTTTGTCCTGTGTGGTCGTAGATCCACTGCAGGTTCGCGGTCTTTCCACCGAGACCCGGACCGTAGTACACCAGCTTGCAATTTATTTCGCGCGCAGGAAAATTGATGAAAGGCACGAGTCGTCAACCTGAGTTCAGTCTTGAACTTATAACACACGCGCTCGGGCAGGCAAGTCATCCCAATACGCGCCATCCGTCACAAGCTACTCTTCTAGTTTCCCAGAGAAGGGCGTTTCTCAGGTAGCTTATTTTCGCACATGCTGCCGGACGGTAAAGACTATCCAACTACGCACTTTCCACAGCCTTTTCCCTTCCGTTGACGTAGGCCCAAGCGTTTGTTAGCATGCGCGCCATGGCCAAAGCCCATAAGTCTTCCACCAGTCGGTCTAAGCCCTCCGCCAAGTTAAAGGCTAAGTCTAAGAAAAAGAGCAGCTTGCCTGCTCCGCCCCCCCAGCGAGGCGGTGTCGAGATGGTGGATCCGCTGGTCCAGGCGCAGATGAAACTCTATGAAGAAGCCATGGGCCTGTTCCACCAGCAGAAATTTCAGCGTGCCAAACAGGAGCTCGAACGCGTGATTGCCGGCCCCAGCAAAGAACTTGCCGACCGCGCGCGTACCCATCTCCGTATCACCGAGCAGCGTATGAAGCCGACCGCCGATCAGAATCCCCGGAGTCCCGAGGATCATTATCAGCGCGGGGTGGCCATGATGAATCTGGGGCGTTGGGATGAAGCGCGCGAAAGCCTCGAAAAGGCCCGCAAACTCGCGCCTAAGGCCGATCACGTGCACTACGCGCTCGCGGCACTCGATTGTCTGACCGGTGAAGCCGATTCCGCCTTGGCCAATCTTAAAATTGCGATAGACCTGCGCTCGGCCAATCGTTATCACGCGCGCAACGATGAAGACTTCAATTTCCTCCAGGAAGACCCGCGTTTCACGGAGTTGCTGTATCCTGAAAAAGAAGGCTACTCGGTTTAGTTTTGCCCATTTTGTCTCAGGCATTCTTCGGGATTCTTCTCCAGCGCAAAGGATTCCAAGTCCTGCTCACTCCTGTTCATTTTCAGTGAGCAATTCACGAGGGATGCCGCTTCCCATGTTGTGGCGGAGCTTCCGTACTTGAGTCGCTCATGAACAAACCTCGCTTAAAGAAAGGTCCTACGGGTGGATTGCGCGTCGTCGCGCTTGGCGGCGGCACGGGTCTTTCCGCACTACTCCGCGGCTTAAAGCAAAACGTTGTTCGCCGCAGCGATCATCATCCCACTTTAGCGCGCCCCATTACCGATCTCGCTGCCATCGTTACCGTCACCGATGACGGTGGCAGTTCCGGACGTCTTCGACGCGAAAATCGCATGCTTCCTCCCGGCGACATCCGCAACTGCATGGTCGCGCTTTCCAAAGATGAAGCTCTCCTCAGCCGTCTTTTCCAATATCGTTTTCGCGCCGGCCGGGGCCTTCGCGGTCATAACTTCGGCAACCTTTTCCTTGCCGCCCTCACGCATGTGACCGGCGACTTTGCCGAGGCCGTGCGGGTCTCCAGTAAGGTTCTTGCCGTTCGTGGCCGCATCTTTCCTTCAACGCTCTCCAACGTGCATTTGATCGCTACTCTCGCCGACGGCAAGCGTGTGAAGGGGGAAACGCGTATTTCCCGCAGCAGGGTCCCCATCCGTAAAATTGAGTTGAGCCCTCGCCATGTTCGTCCTCTTCCCGCGGCCATCGAGGCCATCCAACAAGCGGACCTTATTTTCATGGGTCCAGGTTCGCTTTACACCAGCGTGATACCCAACCTGCTCATTCCAGAAATTGCTCGCGCCGTCTCCCGCTCCAAAGCTCCACGCGTCTACATCGCCAACCTGATGACCCAGCCCGGCGAGACCACGCATTTCGCTCTCAGCGATCATCTTCGTGCCATCAAGCATCACGTCCGCGGTCGGGTGATCGACGCGGTGGTCGCCAATCGCAAATCCGTTTCACGGCAAGTTGCCGGCCGTTACCGCGCCGAAGGGGCCGAGCCCGTTTTGATTGATCGAGAAAACGTCCTGAAGATGAGAGTTCGTCTGATTACCGGCAACCTCATTGAGGAGCAAAGTGTTCTTCGCCACAACCCTCCCCGCCTAGCGCGCCTGCTCGTCGACGAATTTCTGCTTTCACACCATCGCCGCTGAAGCCGATTCCTCGCACTTGGCCCAGCGCCAAAGACATTGTTACTTCAACGTGAAGCGCACGCCACCTCTCACGAATATCGGCGGCCCCACGGTCAGCACCGGTGTTGCCGCAGTATTGAACCGATCGTTCGTGAGGTTCTGGACGGCAAAAAATATCGATGTTCGCTGTCCCAGTTTTCTCGCTACCTGGGCATCGAGAGAAAACGCACGCCCCAGCGGCAGCAGGTTCTGGTCGTCGTCAAATTGGTTTCCCAAGAAGCGCCCCTGCACCCCCAAAGTCCACTTTTTCCCGGTATAGCTGGCCTGAACACTGAACTGGTTTTGCGGCACCTGCGGCAGAAAGTTTCCCTGCAGCGCCGGATTGGCCGAATAACTCAAGACCGTGCTGTTCACGAAAAGATACGCCGCGGAGACCTGCACTTGCGCCGTCACTTGCATTTGACCCGAGAGCTCAAATCCTCGAGCCTGCGTCACGCCCAGGTTCTCTTTCTGCCGTGTGATCAGCGTGGGGGTGGTTGTCAGCGTCACGTTTGCCACCGGGTCCGAAATATCGCTCCAGAAAAAATTTCCTCGAACCGTCAGGCGGTTCTCCCATAGCAATTGGCTTATGCCAGCTTCTCCGCCCGTCAAATGTTCCCCCGTCAGGGCCGGATTCGCCAGCGTCAGCACATTTCCCATACGAAAGTTCCGGTATAACTCGTTCAGCGTCGGGGCCCGAAACGCCCGGTACACGGATGCATTCAGCGCCGTCCCATGCGAAAGGTTCTTCAGTAGCGAGACTCTCGGGCTGAACGCCGTCTCTGTTCGATCCGGAAATACATTTGTTGTGGGCGTGCCGCTTGGCAGCGGTGTTCTGTCCTGATAACCGGTGTTGTTATTCCACGTATCCACCCGCCCGCCGAAGGTGAGCAGCCAGCTTCGCGCAAAAGAGTACGCATCCTGCACGAAAAATCCGAACGTGTGCTGTCTCCCTCCGGCATCCACCAGCGCCGTTTCCGTGCCTAAATGATAGTTGGCATCTTCGCTGTGGCCCCTTACGCTCAGCGCTTCCCCTCCTGCAGAAAGTTTGTGCTTTTCAGCGAATAGCCGAGACCAAGTCCCCACCAATCCGATCTGTTGCGACGGACTCCTCTGGATATCTGTCAGTGACTCGCTATCTCGATCCGGTGCGATGGAGGCAAACGTCTGGTGGTACGCTTCTCGCGAGCCGTACAACCGCGCCGAAAAGCTTCCCGTTTCCGTCGAACTCCAATCCAGTCCCAGATCCAGTTCCGGAATGGTTGTATCGTTCTTCTGGAGCGGTGTTCCGTTTTTTGAGCTGTCCCCGAAATCGCTGGCTCGTACAAAAAATCGTCCACGCTCTCCGATGCTTCGCGACGCCTCGACCCACCCTGCCAAAACTCCGGAACCCAGGCTCGTATCCACTGCGCCCCGCTGATCCGGTGGTACGGAAATGTATCCCTCTGTTTGATAGGCCTGTCCTGCCCCAGAGAGCGACCAGCGTCCCAGCGGTGCACCCGCCGCAAAGGAAAAGTCCGGTGTACTCATGCTCCCAAAGGACATTTCCCCTGTCGCATACGCTGCTTCGTCCGAGCGCGTTCGCAAATTCACCACGCCTCCCAATGCGCCGCCCCCATATAAGTCCGATGCGCCTCCGTTCGACACTTCCATGGATTCGATGGCTTCCTCCGGTACGCGCGCCCAGTACACCCACCCGCCAAAGGGATCGTTCAACGGAATGCCGTCCAGCAGAACGCTCGACCGGCTCGTCGCGCTCGCTCCGACGCCGCGCAGTGAGACCCCCTGTGACGTCGGGTTGGCGAACAAACTGCTCGATCTCCGAAACGTGCTGAACCCCGGAACCTGCCTCAACATGTCATCGACAACCATGCTTCCGGAAAGGTCCATCGCTTCTGAGGAGATTTCGTACTGGCTGGTCGGAACCGCGGGGATCTGGTCGCCCACGCTCCCCGATACCTCGATGCGCTGCAAGCCTGGCGCGGGTGCCAGTGCAATCTGCAGGTTTTCCACGGAGGCGCGCGCGTGAATCTCCCGCGTGACGGTCGCAAATCCGGGGAAACTCACGATCAGTGTTCCCGTCGCAACGGGGACATCCAAGCGAAAGTGTCCCTGTTGGTCGCTGCCCGCCCGCGTAATTCCCGCCGAAGAGCGAAATTCGATCTGCGCTCCTTGGATCGGCGCATCCGTCGCGTCCATTACCGTTCCACTCATGGCCGTATGCTCCTGCCCACAGGCACAACTCGCCACCACGGCTACTGTCAGCAGCAGGTACGCGGGCCGGCGCCACCACTTCGTGGGCCGGTGTGGGCGAAGTTTGCTCGCTGTTCTACGACCACTCATCTTTTTCTCGATACCAATGTTTCCCAGCGCGCAGGATTTCCTTCGGTGCTCACCTAGATGGGGCCAGGGTAGCTACAGGTTATCTGCATTATTCAGCACGCAGGCCACGGCCTTAGCCGTCCGCTGCGTAAGCCGCAAGGCGCTCCCTGGCGGTGCTTTTCATGGCAATCCAGTGACTTTCCCGGTCAGCACGGTCACGCTGGCCTTCGGCAGGAGCACTTTCTGGGTGTCCTTCCACTCGAGGCTGCTTCGTCTTGCTGGCCCGTCAGGATCGGCATGGCTCTTTGCCCCCGATGAATGCCAAACATATTCTGCGGCCCCAAACGTCACCATCTTCAGCGGCCCCGCAAAGCCTCCAGGCACTTCTTTCCCTTGATTCTCGAAGGCGATCTTCACTTCATGTGCGTTGCTCGGGTCCTTGTTAATGACCAGCAACGACCACTCTCCATCCGGGCGCTTCACGGCGTACGCGGTAATTAGATCGTGCTTCGCCTCGTCCTGCAAATCTGCCGCTGCCGGATATAACTGATGCGTTCCGCCGCCGTGCGTCACCCATTCCAGGTTCAACAACTGGCTGGCAAAATACTGAGCCGTGTATTGCTGGATTTCCAGTTTTTCGTTGGCCACGAAATTCCCGTAGGTACTCCACGCCTGACATCCCGGCCGCAACGGCTCCGGTTGGATCGGCGAATGGTAGTAAACCGCTCCCGGGCCACCTTGGGTCAGAAATGCTCCAACGCTATCCGCCAGCCACAATCCCGCAAACAAATCCTGCATCGGATCTGTCAGCGACCAGGAGACGTTACTCTCGGTGTTCATCAGGGGTATGTCCGCTGGCACTCCGTCTTCCCGCCACACTTTCAAGATGGTTCCAACCAACTGTGGCTCGCGATACAGATCCGACCAATTGATCTCACAAGGATTCAGCGGGTAATGCTCAAAGGACACAAAGGACAGGTCTTTCATCCGCCCATGCTCCTTCAGATAGTCCAGAAAGCGACCCAGCCATGAGGCACGCCCTTCGGCATCGGGCCACACCTTGATGTCTTCATTCACCCCTGTAAACACCGGCCCCCCCAGCTTCAATTTCGGATCGACCTTGTGCAGCGCCGCGGCCCACTGTAGATACAAAGCCGCGTAATCTTCCGGCAGCATGTACGCTCCGTCCGGCTCTTCGCTCATTTCCACGTAGGAAACTGGATAACCTCGTTTTTCGATGTACGCCAGTTCCGCGGCACTGTCTTCGGGCGTGGCATAAACCATGGCGATCGGAATCATGGCCGGCAGGTGGTTCGTGTAGCCACTCTTGAAAAACAGGTCAAACCCCGTTTGGACTCTGGAAGAGACGATGTCATCGGCGGTGTGCCACGGATCGACGGAAGACGCTTGCGTCAACGTTTGTGCCTGGCTTGGCGTGTGTTTCACGAGGTCCACAAACTCGCCAAGTGTATTGAAGTTCCCCACGGAAATTTCGGAAATGGCATAACCCACACAGTTCCGAGGATCATCACTTCCATGCGTGTCGCAGGTATTCGAAGATTCCATCATCCAAATGCGCAGAAAGCGCGTCGACACCGGATGATCCGACAGACGCTGTACCTTGCTACCACCTGTTCCGTCGGTCACTTCCCCCTGTGGGAACGTCACCCAAGTGCCCGCAATTTGCTTGTTCAGCGCGTCTTCCTTTCCCGTCCAATATTCCACTACATACTTCTTCGCATAGGGATTCGCCCAGGCAATCTGGATCGCATCGATCTCCTGTGGCAGCGGGAATTCGATCACCACCCATTGCGGATTCGCGGAGTCCGGTTCACCCGTGAATTTTCCACTTAGGTAGGGATTGCTCTTCCAATAGCTTGCGGGATCGCCGTCCGTCATTCGTGAATATTCAGTTTGACCAGAGTCGCTCCGCGTCGTTCCCCGGTGCGGCAGGCGGTACCCAAACGACTCACGAAGAAAGTCCGTCGGTTCCGCGCTTCCCAGAAAATAGCCGCTCTTGTGTTTTTCGTCGCTCCACGTTCCGTTGGGGTTCCAGTGCCAGGCGTCATAGGTAAGCTCGGTGTTCTGGCGGTACGTAATCGGTCCCCATCCAGCCGAGAGTCCCGCTTTTAGGATCGGTTCGGAATAAACCGCATCCAAATCCTTCGCCGGAAGAATATCCATCGAAGTTCCCATGGCCTTGTCCGGATCAAAACGGATGGCCTTCCCCACGCTGACGTCCACGCGCACGGTCTGGGCCTTTGCTGCAGGGAAGCCCCAGGCCAGCAGACAGCTCAACACTACGGTCGAGAACAGGAAATTTCGCGGGGCAGGGAAGTGCACGGGATCCTCCATCAATGCGCCACTATTATATCGATTTAATGTCTCCATCGTGGGGCGTTCTACGGGGCTCGCGCCCGGTCCCTTTTCCGTGAAGTCTCTAGATCGAAGACGACGGCATGCTACCCCCATCTGAGGCAGTCGCACGCAGAGCCTCGACCGATCGCCGGGCATCCGCCTTGCGGCAACTTGCCTCATCGTTGGCACCACGCCGCGATTCCGGATAACATTTGTTCCGCACGGATACCTTCCTTAGGGAGATTCCTCATGTCCACTTTTGGCCTCATCGAATACAAAGACGCCAGCGCCGCCGTCAAAGCTATCTACGACGACATAATGGCTACTCGCAAGACCGAGTACATCAATAATTTTTGGAAGGCCATCGCTCACGATCCCGCTCTTCTGAAGCGCACTTGGGAGGATCTCAAAGCCATTATGGGCCCGGGGGCGCTCGATCCTCTTACGAAAGAGCTCCTGTACATCGCCGTAAGTGTCACCAATAATTGCCAATATTGCATCTATTCGCACACGGCCTCGGCCTTCCGTAAAGGCATGACCGTGGAGATGTTTAAGGAACTGCAGCAGGTTATTGGTATGGCCAACGAGACGAACAAACTCGTCTCCGGGTATCAGGTTGCCATCGATGCTCGCTTCCAACCTCCCCTTGCGAATGTCCAGAAATAAGCTGATCGGGCCGCTCGTGGCCACACCTGCCGCGACCCACACCCATCCTCCGTTGACTACTCCGGAACATCGCACGCCCTGTTTCCATCGTAGTACGCACGTACTATAGGTCCACCTCTGCACCCGTCCCACCATGGTTAGGTATAGCAGGGGAGCTCTGTCTCGGCAGAGCTCTCGATTGAATATCTATTTGGGTGGGTACTCTATGGCACCGATTTTGAAAGAACTTGAAGCCACCGTTGCGGCCACCAGCGCCTCGGCACCGGCAATTCCGCTCTCCAAGCCCTCCAACGAAACGCCGACCCGTCCGCAACCTGTCGCTCTCGAGATCCCTGTCACCGTGAATGGTGCCCGCACCGTTGATGGTTCCGATAAGCGCGAACCTTTTTCTGAAACAACGCAGACTGTTCTGGTGTTCCCGCTCGGTGCGGTCATTCGCACCGTTACACCGCTCGTTCCTGGCCAGCTTGTTTTTCTGACCAACGAAAAAACAAAAAAGGAAGTCGTCTGTCAGGTTGTGAAATCAAAATCCAGTGGCAATGCCAGCGGCAATGCCAGTGGCTACGTCGAACTTCAGTTCACGGAACCTTCGGCCGGCTTTTGGGGTTTGCAAATTCCCGGCGCCTCCGCCGTGCCGAGTGCTCCTCGTGCGGTCGCGCCCGCCGCCTCGGCAACTCAAAAAGCAACTGCGCCTGCTGCCCCGGTTGCCAGCAAGCCCGTCGCCCCTAAGCCCATCGCGCCTGTCGCGACAATGACTCCAGCGAAGCCGGTGGTGACTCCGCCCCCGCCGGCCGCCATGCGCACGGAGCCGGCCGCTTCGCATTCCGTTCCGGCCGTCCCGGCAATTCCCGTTCCGCCGATTGCTGTTGCTCCTCCCCCTGCAATCGCGCCCGTTCCGGAAATTGTGTCTGTGCCTGTGCTGGTACAGTCCTTGCCGCCCGCGGACGCGGCCCCACAAGTTCACGTACTTTCTGACCCGCTAATCGCTGCTCCGCAACCCGCAGCTACCGTGGTGCCTCCCGCGCCCGTTGCCCCAGCTCCGGTGACACCCGTTCTCCCGATTCGCGACTATTCGAAGCAAATTGACGCACTTTTTGCCGTGCCTCAGGCACCCGTTTCTCCGGCCGTCATTCAGCCAACTCCCGAGCCGACCTCCGCTGCGCCCTCCTCCGAAGATCTGAAGCTTCAGGCTGCCCGACTGCAAGCCCAGCTCAGCTCACTTCTCTTTACGGAAACTCCGTCTGCTGCACCCGTCACGCCCAAGCCAGACATTCCCGTAGCGGAAGTGACCAAGAAAATTCTTGAGATTGCTCAGGAAGAACCAAGGCCCGTTGTTAAGAGTGAACCGAAGCCCGCCCTTCCCGTTCGCAAATCCGCGCCCCTGCCGCTCGCCGCAGAGGAAGAAGTCAGAATTCCTTCCTGGCTTGCGCCACTCTCCCAGAACTCAGAAGCGCTCGCGGCGGAATCTGCGGATTCGAACGAAGCCACTGTCGATGACACCGTATCGGTGAATTCCGAAGAGTCCTATGACGCTCTTGTCGACGATGCTCCTGGCCGCCCGCAAACTGCTGTGTTCGGCGGCACACTGCTCGGAGAAGCTTCTGCTCAGGCGGGGGAAGTTTCTTCCACCGGTTCAAAGAAAGGCCTTTACCTCGGACTCGCTGCCGCGGTGGTGCTTCTCCTCGGGGGCGCTTGGTATTACCGCCAGAATTTCGCAGGCTCCCGAACCCTGGCGGCCACGCAGTCCGTCAACACCACCTCTTCTGCTCTGCCGCCACATGCTCCCGATCTTCCGGCCTCTTCAGCGGGCACCACGTCTGCCTCGAATGGCGTGAATTCGTCCCCTGGGGTTTCTTCGCCACCTTCAAAGAACACACCTTCGGCTCCGATTCCAGCGGTCTCTGCGCCTCAGCCCAGAAATGCCCGCCCAGCGCCGAAAAACGAAGAACCGGACGATCCCCCGAAAAAGCCGTCTCTAGGGGATGTCCGACTGGCAACGCCAGTCGTAAATCGTGCTACGGATTCCCAGCAAGAAGGCGATGCGGCCCCCTCGATCGAAACCAATTCTGCGCCTTCCGGCGTTGATCCTCTCACAGCGGCTTCCCATCGCGCCCAGCCGGCCGTGCCTCTCCCGGTTGGTGGCGACGTCAAGCCGGCGCAACTGCTAAAGTCCGTTCCCCCAGAGTACCCGGCGCTGGCCAAGGAGCAGCATGTTTATGGCAGTGTGCAGATTGACGCGCTCATCGATGCAGCGGGCAACGTCCAATCTGTCCAAGTTCTTTCCGGTCCGCCACTGCTTCATCACGCCGCGCTCGACTCCGTTAAGCAATGGAAGTATTCGCCGGCGCTGCTCGATGGTCAGCCCACACCAATGCACCTCACCGTTACCGTGCAGTTCCGCCACCAGTAACCAAATTGTTGTCCCATTATTTCTGGCCGCCGCTCGAGGGACGTCTCTACTGACTTCGGGGGTAGTTGCCTTGTGCGGGAAGCAGTGTTTGGGCTGTTGCGTGCGCCACGTTCTCCTGCCGCCGTTCGTCTGCGCGGAGAATCATAATCCAGGAGAGATGCGGGAATGGCAGGAATCGGTCAATCGGCCGTATCAACGGCAATACTGCATTCAACAACTTGATTTGCCAAAAGCCAAAGGTCGTCTTCTTCAAGACTCGACCATTCCACCACCATCCGGGAGCGCCGACCCGGTTGAACTTCAGCACCTTTTCGACTCGAAATCCCGCCCGTTCGCAGGCCTCCTGCAGTTGCTCCCGGGTATATCTACGGTAGTGGCCCAGCACGCGATCGAGTGATCCGTACAACCCCGGGCCATTCGGTACCAGGATAATCGCGCGGCCATTCTCAGCGAGCGCTGCCCGTACGTTCCGCAATGCCCTTACATCGTCCGGCAGATGTTCCACCACGTTCAAGCAGATCACCGTATCAAATCGTTGCTCGGGAAAGGTTTCTCCCGCGCTTGCATCCGTGTATTGGACCTGTAAGTAGGGGCGCGTCTGTTTGAATTTCTTCAGCCGCTCCAGGTACTGAGGGTTGACGTCGCTTGCCCAATACGCTGTCCGTGGAACAAGATTCGCCGTGAGGTTCCCGATGCCCGCCCCGATCTCCAGAACTTGCTCGCCGAGGTATGGCCGGATGGTGTCTGCCATCCATTTCGTGAATCGCGGCGCCCGGTTCAGCCGTGCCAGGATTTCGCTTCCATGTTCATCCGCCACATAAATGCGGTCGGAGATCCCGTATTTCACTAGTGCGCCCAGCGCCTTCATTCCGTCCTTCCAGGTGATCTTCTTCCCTTCTGCATAGGTTCGCCCGGAATACCGGATGGGAAGCTCAAAAATCCTTGCCTCCCGTTTTGCCAGCTTAATTGTCACCTCCGGCTCGAACCCAAAGCGGTTGCTCTCGAGCGGTATGCTTTTCAGCAAGTCCGCCCGCACCATCTTGTAGCAAGTCTCCATGTCCGTCAGGTTCAGGTCCGTCACGAAATTGGTAAGTAGGGTGAGAAGCTTGTTCCCCAGGCTGTGCCGGAAAAAGAGCACGCGTCGGTAATCACTCGCCAGAAACCGTGATCCGTACACGGCATCCGCATCCTCCGTCGCAAACAGGGGGACCATCTTCAGTAAGTCTTCGGGGTGGTACTCGAGGTCGGCATCATGGATTACCACCAGATCGGTATCCGCATACTGCAGGGCCGTACGAATGGCCGCACCTTTTCCCTGGTTCTCCTGGTGTTCTAGAAAAATCCATTCCAGTCGAGTGGACCCGGGCTGCTCCAGTTGCTGTCGAAGACTTCCGAGCACCTCGCTTGACTGGTCTGTCGAGGCATCGTTTACCACCACGACGCGCACGCGCTCCAACCAGCCGGATTCCGCCAACACTTCCAGCCGCTTCAAGCTTGCTTCCACCAGGTACTGTTCGTTATAGACAGGCACCAGGATCGCTAAGCTCAGCTTCGGTTCCATCCCTCTATCTCTCACGCCTTTCCCGGTTTTACTCGCTCCGGCCGGCGTTGTGTAGTTTACCGCGCCCCCCGGCTCCTTCCTCACTTTTTCCGCTGTTATCTCCTGTGTGGCACAACCTTGCTCTCTGCGACTCCCCTTAATATACTGACCACCCGGCCAAGTGGCAGGTCCGGTGGGTGGGTAGCCCATCGAATTTCTCTCCCCTTGGCCCTTTTTTCGCGCCTGCTCGTCTCTCACAGGCCGAATGACGATGCGCAGCCTATGGCTCCACGAGCTGTTCGCACAAAGGAGACTTTTGCATGGCCAACATGCCTGTGCCCGAAGAAATGAACGTATATCAGAACGCCGAAGCGCGTTTTGAAGTTGCTGCCAATAAACTCGGCCTCGAGCAGGGCATCTATCGCTATCTGAAGTATCCCGACAAGGAAATCACCCTCTATATCCCTGTCGGAATGGACAACGGTCAACTCGAAGTTTTCACAGGCTACCGGGTCCTGCACTCGACCGTGCGTGGCCCGGGCAAGGGGGGCATCCGTTTTGCTCCCGATGTCTCCATCGATGAAGTACGCGCCCTCTCTGCCTGGATGACCTGGAAATGCGCGGTCGTCGACATTCCCTTTGGCGGAGCAAAGGGAGGCATTATCTGCGATCCCCGAAAAATGTCTCGTGGCGAACTTGAACGTCTCACCCGCCGCTACACCGCGGAACTATCCGACTGGTTAGGCCCTGAGCGCGATATCCCGGCTCCGGACGTTGGAACCAACGAGCAGACCATGGCTTGGGTAATGGACACCTACGCCATGCATGCCCGGCAGGCTACCAATGCCGTTGTGACCGGCAAGCCCATCGAGCTCGGAGGCTCCCGCGGTCGTCGCGAAGCCACCGGGCGGGGCGTGATGATCTGCGTGGATAAAGCCATCGCGAAGCTAGGCCTTCGTAAGGAGTCCACCCGCGTGGTGGTACAGGGTTTTGGCAACGTCGGTTCTCTTGCCGCTGAACTGATGCAGAAAGCCGGCTACAAAATCATTGGTCTCGCCGATATCGGTGGCGGCCTCTACAACGAAAACGGCTTCGATGTTCCCAAAGTCATCGACTGGGTCTACACGCGCAAGAAGCCTTTACAGGAGTTCCCCGACGGCGGTACCAAGATGAGCGCCCGCGACGTCCTTTTCCAGCCTTGTGATGTGGTCATTCCTGCCGCCATCGAAAATCAGATCACCGAGCAGAATGCTCACCAGGTCCAGGCCAAAGTCCTTTGCGAGGGTGCAAACGGTCCGACGACCTGGCAGGCCGACGCCATCATCGATTCGAAAGGCATCTTCACGGTCCCGGACATTCTCGGAAACGCGGGCGGCGTCACCGTCAGCTACTTCGAATGGGTGCAGGACCGTCAGGGGTTCTTCTGGCGCGAAAGCGAAGTCAACGAGCGACTCTTCGACATAATGGACCGTGCTTTTGACGAGGTTGTCCGTTATGCTGAACTACACCGCGTCAACAACCGCATCGCCGCTTACATGCTGGCGATTGACCGAGTGGCCACGGCGCTCAAGCTCCGCGGCATTTACGCCTGATTTTTTCTTGGCTTTCCGGGCAGTGAAGCGTACTCTTTGTCCGAGCTTTAACGTACGCTGAATGGCCTTGACCCTATGGGACCGCCTGAGGTTCCAGGAAGGAGTCCGCACCGTGCCTACGGACTGGTCGCCGGAACATCTTTCTCGAAGTGAAGAACAACATCGTCGTGACATTTGCCTTGTAGGTCGCTGGCTGTACGAACGCGGCCACATCGTTGCCGGGGAAGGGAATCTCTCCGTTCGCCTGGATGCCGAGCGCATACTCACCACTCCGACGTGTCTCAACAAAGGGATGATGACACCGAGCGATCTCGTCGTTATGGATATGGAAGGCCGTCATGTTCATGGGGATCGCAGAATTTCATCCGAAGCTGGCATGCATCTTCTCTTTTATCAAATGCGTTCCGACGTCCAGGCTGTCTGCCACGCGCATCCCCCCACGGCCACCGGATTCGCTGCTGCGGGCCAGGGACTGGACCAGGCGCTTCTCCCTGAAGTGGTTGTCTGCCTCGGCAAAGTTCCTTTGGTACGCTACGCCACGCCGGGCACTTCCGATCTCAGCGCCGTGCTCGAACCCTACGTTCCTCACTACGACGCATTGCTCCTCGCCAATCACGGCGCGGTAACCTGCGGGCCGGATCTGCTCACGGCCTTCTACCGGATGGAAATCGTGGAACACTTTGCCAAGATCAGCTTGGCCGCTCGCTTGGCCGGCCAGCCACAGCTTCTTTCGACCCGTGAAGTCGCCAAGCTTATGGCCGCGCGTTCCCGATATCACGTCACTCCCCCTCCGGGCGGAGGCGCAGACCTGCCTGAAACCAGCGACGCACGCGAGAGTCCCACCGAGGAAGTCACTCTCACCCGTTCTGAACTCGAGGCCCTCGTCGACGAAGCTGTCCGCAAGGACCGCGCTCGCCGCTGAGGCGCATTTCGATTCTGTAGCGGACTGCGGCTGAGGTGAAGCGGTACTGGTTCGCCTTGGTTTTTGCGGCGCTTGTAAACTAGATTTGCCGTGCACCAGGGTTACCCCGCGGGGAGGGTCTCCAATGTGGGTGGTCCTTCTGGTCCTGTTTGTTTCTCTTCTTTTCTTTCGCGCCTTCGGCGCCCTGGGCCTTTCCCTCTTCGATGGCTGGCTCCCTTCTACGCGCTACGCCCTCGCCGTCATGTTCCTTTTCACCAGCGCCGCTCATTTCAACAAAATGCGCCATGACCTGGCCCGCATGATGCCCACGGTTTTTCCTAACCCCATGGCCTTTGTCTATTTCACGGGCGTTTGTGAGATTCTCGGTGCCCTTGGCATTCTATGGCCCCCAACGCGCTCTCTCGCCGGATTTTGCCTCTTCGTTTTTCTCCTTGCGATCCTGCCGGCCAATCGCAAAGCCGCGCGTGAAAATCTCTCTATCGCCAGTCGTCCCGCCACTGCCCTGTGGCTGCGGATCCCCGTGCAAATCCTCTTCCTGGTCTTGATTGCGTGGAGCACGCAACCCTGGCGATTGTTCTCGGCCGTCTCCAAGCCATGAGTTCAGAGTAACTTCACCGGAGGCTCCCCATGTCCACCGCAGAACTGTTCGAAGCCATTCGCACCGGCAATCTACCCGCCGTCAAATCTCTCGTCGACTCTGACCCGTCTCTTGCCAGCGCCAAGAATGACTCGGGTGTTTCCGCTACGCTCATGTCCCTCTACGCCGGGCGCCAGGAAATCCGCGATCTCCTCCTCTCCCACGCTCCCGCGTTGGAACTCCACGACGCCGCAGCCGTCGGCAATCTCGCTCGCGTCAAGGAATTTGTCGGAAAGGATCCCGCACTTGCCAATGCCATTTCTCCCGATGGCTTTCCGGTGATCGCCCTGGCGGCCGTCTTCGGCCATCTCGATATCGCGCGCTACCTTGCCGAGCACGGCGCCAACGTCGACGCTCCGGCCGCCAACGGCTCCGGTTACAATGCCCTGACCGGTGCGGTCGCGAGTGGCCACACCAACACGGTCAAATGGCTCCTCGAAAATGGTGCCAATCCGAATTACCGCTACGGACCCGGCTACTCCCCGCTCCTCACCGCGGCCGCCAACGGCCATCTCGAAATTGTAAAACTCCTTCTCGCTCATGGCGCCGATCGCCGTGCTACTTCGAACGACAGCAAATCGGCCCTCGCCCTGGCTACCGAGCGCAGCCACACCCACGTTGCCGATTACCTGCGGGAACTTTCTGTCTAAGTCACAAATAGACTCAACAAGGAGAACAGTCATGAGCTCCAGACAAAACAAATTGGTACTCGGCTTATTTGTTACGCTCGGCTGTCTCATTGCTCTTCCGGGATGCTCCTCGCGCCCCTCAGAGAATGTTCCTGCGTCCCTGTCCTTAAGCAGCCCCGATTTCGTCTCCGGGTCCACCATTCCGAAACTACACACTTGCGATGGATCTGACCTCTCTCCCGCGCTCGAATGGAAAGCCCCGCCAGCCGCCACAGAGAGCTACGCCCTGATCGCCGACGATCCCGATGCTCCTAGGGGAACATTTGTCCACTGGGTGATTTTTGATCTGCCCGCGCATCTGCGCTCCCTGCCTCAAAATTTTCCAAAGAATGAGCAATCCTCGGACGGTTCACGCCAAGGCAACAACGACTTTGACAAAATTGGATATAACGGCCCGTGCCCGCCGTCAGGAAAAGTTCATCGCTACTTCTTTAAACTTTACGCCCTTGACGCGAAGCTGAATCTCAAGCCGGGTGCGACGAAAAAAGATGTGGAACGCGCCATGCAGGGCCACATTCTCGCTCGCGGTGAATTCATCGGCCGCTATTCCCGCTAGCGCGCGGAAGCTGTCCGCCTCTCCGCTCCCGCCGATCTCAGCTACAAGAATACCTTCCGCGTTCTCATTGTCCATTTCCTCGACGCGTATGCCTTCGACGTCCGCTCCATCAAAAAGACCTGTATCCCTATCGTCCATCCCCATGGCCGCCTCATTCCCTTTGACACCCACAACCTCTTCTATCGCGACGAGCTCGAACACACTCGTCTCGCCGCCCTTCGCCAACCCGCCCCGCTCGTTTCATTGACACCATCCAGCTTCACCGGCAATACTGGCATTTGATGATCGGACTCCTGCGCGGCCGCCTGCTTGAAAAACGTCCCAATCAAGTCATCCTCGATGTTGGCGGCGTCGGCTATCTCGTGGCCGTTCCTCTTTCGACCTTCGCGGCTCTCGGCGAACTCCACGCCGAAGTCACCTTGCTCATCCACACGCATGTTCGCGAAGACGCCCTGTCCCTCTACGGCTTCCTTTCGCAACGCGAAAAGCATCTCTTTGAGCTTCTCCTCGGTGCTTCCGGCGTCGGTCCCACCTTGGCCCTTAAAATTCTTTCCGGCATGAACGTCGAAGAACTTGTCCCCGCGATTCGCACCGGCGATCTCGCCCGCCTCACAAGAATTCCGGGCGTCGGTCGCAAAACCGCAGAGCGCATGGTCGTTGAGCTCAAAGACAAGCTCGAATCCGTGGCCGTCGAAGCCGAAAAGCCCGCGCCCGCTTCTCCGGCAGGGGTCGAAGCCGATGTGAAGTCTGCCCTCATCAATCTCGGTTACGATGAGCGTAGCGCGGATTCCGCTGTCGTCGAGGCCAAGCGTGCAGCTGGCGACGCGAACTTTGAAAAATTATTGCGTGTCGCGCTCGGAACGCTGACCGCGCCGCAAAACAGATGATGCACTAAGCTGTTATAAGCGCCGCCTGCCGTGGCGGGCACTTCTAGGCAACGAATGAGTGGCTACTGGCAAATAAAATGAACAATTTCGGACCGAAAAAAGCGCAAGATCAGCCGGACCGCAGCTCGCGTTTGGTCTCCGGTGCCGCGTGGGATGACGACGCGCGTCTCGACGCCAGCGTTCGGCCGAAAACGTTGGCCGAGTACATTGGTCAGAAGCGCGTCAAGGAAAACATCTCCATCGCTCTGGAAGCCGCCCGCAATCGCGGTGAAGCTCTCGATCACGTCCTTCTCTATGGCCCTCCGGGCCTCGGCAAGACCACTCTCGCTCAAATCATCGCCAAGGAGTTGAATGTCCCGATCAAAACCAGTGCTGGCCCGTTGCTCGAGCGCAAAGGCGATCTCACTGCCATTCTCACTTCCCTCGAGCTCAAGGAAGTTTTCTTCCTCGACGAAATCCATCGTCTTCAGCCCGCCGTCGAAGAAGTTCTCTACCCCGCCATGGAGGATTTTCGTGTCGATCTGGTGATTGGCCAGGGCCCCGGTGCGCGTATCCATCCTTTCCATCTGAACCACTTCACGCTCATCGGCGCCACCACTCGTGCGGGACTCATCACCGCACCGCTTCGCTCGCGCTTCGGCATCGTCCACCGTCTTGATTTTTACGAGCCTGAAGATCTCCTCATCATCCTTCACCGCTCCGCCAAGATTTTGAACATTCAGATGGATGACTCTGGCGCCGAAGAAATTGCCGGCCGCTGCCGTGGCACGCCGCGGATTGCCAACCGTCTCTTACGCCGCGCCCGAGATTTTGCCGAAGTCCGTGCCGGGGGGCGAATCACCCGCGAAGTGGCTCGCGAAGCCTTGCAGATGCTCGGCGTCGATGAGCATGGACTTGACGAAGTCGACCGCAATCTGATGATTGCGCTGCTTGATAAATATGCCGGTGGGCCGGTCGGCCTGGGCACTCTGGCGGCCGCTCTCAGCGAGGAAGAAGACGCCATCGAAGAAATGTACGAACCCTACCTCATGCAAATCGGCATGCTCGATCGCACCCCCCGTGGTCGCGTCGCCACCGCGCGCGCCTACCAATACTTCGGCCGCGAATTACCAAAACGCCAGCCGCGTCTGTTCTAGGAGCGGGCGGGACAGGAACGTAGGACGTGGGTGATGGGCTTCAGCCTAGCCAGTGGCCCTTGCCGTTCCTGTTTCAGTTGTGCTTCAAAAACTCGCCCGCCTGCCCGGTCAGGGAGTTGTACAGAGTCTCAATAAACTTGTCCGAATCGATGAATTCACCAGACCACTTCTTCCATGGTTCCAGGATTTTTTCCTGCTTCATTTGTTCTAACGTCCTGTGCTCGTCGATTGCGTGCTGTACCGCCGCCGATGTCTCCTTCAGCATTTTCACAAAGGCGCGCACATCGTCCAGGTTTGAAATTGCCCCGTGTCCCGGGATGACTTTTACGTCCGGCGGTAGTTGGGTGGAAACCTTCTCCATCGCCGCTATCATTCCTTGTACGCTCCCGCCGCCCGCCACATCGATGAACGGAAATCCATAGCGCACATAATCGTCTCCCATGTGCACTACATTATTCTTGGGGAAGAAAATCACGGCGTCTCCATCGGTATGCCCGGCAGGGAAATGCAGCGCCCGGATATCCTCGCCGTTCAGGTGCACGGTCACGTCATGCTCAAAGGTGATTATCGGCAACGCCGCTTTGGGCGCGGGAGGAACATCCATTTTCACAGATCCTCCGTTGCCCGCCGTTCCACCCGTCTCCAGCCGCTTGCGGACATTGTCCTGGGCAATGAGCGTCGACCCTGCGTTCGAAAAAGGAGCGTTGCCGCCCGTATGGTCACCGTGGTAATGCGTGTTGATCACAAAGCGCACGGGCTTATCCGTGATTCCCAGATTCTTGAGCGAGGCCTGAATTTTGTCCGCCAGCGGCGCATATTGGTCGTCCACAATCACGATCCCGTCCTCACCTACAGATGCCGCAATGTTTCCGCCCTGGCCCTCGAGCATATAAATGTTTCCGGAAACCTTGGTCACCTTGATCTGCACTTTCGAAAAATCCTGCTGCTGTGCACCACCGGCCGGCCCCAGCGCCATCATCCCCGCCAGCACCACGAGCCCCGCCATCCCCTTGCGCTTTTTCATAAATCCTCCAGGTCGCCTGGCATTCTACCACCTGGCTCTGGCGCCACGCCGCTCGGAAGTCTAAATCGAAATTTTGTTGAAAGTTTGCCCTGACCGCCAAACTAATACGTCATACGATATAGTACGTAGGACGTAATACTCATGTCGGACCCCGCGCTGCTTCTACTCTCGAGCCTGGCCCAAGGCGACCAACACGGCTACGCCATGATGGCGGACATCGAGCTTTTCGCTGGCGTCCGCCTTGGCCCTGGAACTTTGTACGGAGCGATAACGCGTCTTGAAGAGCGCGGCTGGATTCGCCGACTGGATTCCCGAGATCGCCGCCAGTCTTACGCCCTTACCGGAACCGGACGTGAGTATTTGCGAGACCAACTCGCAAATCTTGACCGTGTCGTCCGGGTGGGCCTGCGCAGGCTAAAGAACGCATGAAGCGGATCACGGGATTCCTCGCGAGACATGATCCGTAAAATTGGCGCAAGCGTTATGGCGCCGAACTGGCAGGCCTGCTCGAAGAGTCGACGCTATCCGCGCGCGATGTACATGACGTCTTTTGGGGAGCTTTGAAAATGCAAATGACCACCTGGAACTTTTCAAGAATCACAGTCACCTGTTCGATCGCCGCAGCCTCGACGCAACGTAACTTCTCAGCACATCCTCCCAATTCGTCTGCATCCCCACTCCGCTGGTAAGGTATCTTCAATCCGGGAGCGCGCGACTTCGGTCGTGCCGCAATTGCCGCAACTAAACGGGGCGTTAGCCCCTAAGGGAATGTTTGTCTGAGAACTCTTGTGACCGATCCTGCCCCCACCAAATCTCTGCCTTCCAGCTCCAAGCGCTCTGCCTTCCTTGTCGCCTCCGGCATTTTCCTTAGCCGCGTTGCTGGCCTGATCCGCGATCGGGTTTTCGCCCATTATTTTGGTAACTCCGCTGCCGCCGATGCCTTCAAAGCCGCTTTCCGCATCCCCAATTTTCTCCAGAATCTTTTCGGCGAAGGCGTCCTGTCCGCTTCCTTCATTCCCGTCTATGCCAACCTTCTGGCTCGCGACGACGAGGAAGAAGCTCGCAAGACCGCGGGTGCTGTCGCCGCACTTCTCGCCCTGAGCACCTCGCTTATCGTGTTCGTCGGTGTTCTCACCACTCCCTGGCTCATCTATGTGATCGTTCCCGGCTTCCGCGGCGAAACGCGCGAACTCACGATCCTCCTGGTCCGTATCCTTTTTCCTGGAGCAGGCCTCCTGGTTGCTTCCGCCTGGTGCCTCGGTGTGCTCAACAGCCATCGCAAATTCTTCCTCTCCTACACCGCACCCGTCCTTTGGAATGTCGCCATGATCGCTGGCATGGGCGCGTTTGGCAGAGGCCGCCCGCAAAATTCTCTTGTGGTCATCACCGCCTGGGCTTCTGTCGCTGGCAGCGCACTGCAGGTGGCGGTTCAACTTCCCACGGTCCTCAAGCTCTTGGGTGGTTTAAGACTCTCCCTGGCTCACCAAGCCGAACACGTTCGCACGGTCATCCGCAATTTCATTCCCGTGTTCTTCAGCCGCGGCGTCGTACAGATCAGCGCTTATATTGACGCCGTCCTTGCCAGTTGGCTTCCCACTGGTGCCGTCGCGGCTCTTGCCTATGCGCAAACCCTTTACACTCTTCCCGTCAGCCTTTTCGGTATGTCCGTTTCTGCCGCCGAACTTCCGGTCATGAGCGGTGCCATCGGCAGCGCCGATGAAGTCGCCGGGCTTCTTCGCGCCCGCCTGAATAACGGTCTTCGCCAAATTACCTTTCTCGTTGTCCCCTCCGTCGTCGGTTTTCTTACTCTAGGCGATGTGATCGTAGCTGGCATCTATCAATCCGGCCGCTTTGCGCATTCCGACGTTACCTACGTCTGGGGTATTCTCGCCGGTTCCACCGTCGGTCTCCTCGCTTCCACGCTCGGGCGCCTGTACTCCTCTGGTTTTTATGCGCTTCGCGACACGCGCACTCCCCTGCGCTTCGCCATCGTTCGCGTCCTTCTCACGACTGCGCTCGGATATCTTGCGGCCTTGCCCCTCCCCCGTCTCCTTGGCATCGAGCCCCGTTGGGGCGTTGCCGGTCTCACGATTTCCGCCGGTATCGCGGCGTGGGTCGAGTTCACCCTCCTTCAGCGCGCACTTCGCCGTCGCACGGGCCACGTCGGCTTGCCCGCTTCTTTTCTTATTCAAGTTTGGATTGCTGCGCTTCTGGCCGCCGCGGCAGCCCGCGGTTTTAACTATGCGCTCGGCCCACGCGGCCATATTCTGGTCGCCGTTCTTGTCCTCGGCCTCTATGGCATGGTTTTCTTCTCTGTCAGCCTTGCCCTGAAATTGCCCGAAGCCAGTTCCATGCTGGGCATGCTCGGCCGCCGCGTTGGCATAAAATAGAGAACGAATATGCCCACGATCTATCTGGCGCTGGGATCAAACATTGGCGACCGCGAGAGAAATTTGCGCGAAGCCGTTCGCCTGCTCGGCGAATGCACTATCCGCATCGAGAAACTATCCAGCATCTACGAAACCGAGCCCGTCGATTATCTCGACCAGGCTTGGTTCCTCAACGCCGTCCTCGAAGCACAAACCGATCTGCCCGCCGCTCAACTCCTTGCCGCACTACGCCACATCGAAGCGCAAATGGGCAGCAAGAAAGCCCTCGCCAAAGGCCCTCGCCTCATCGACCTCGACATTCTCCTCTATGGGACTGACACCCTCGCCACCCCCGATCTCCAGGTCCCACATCCGCGCATGCTTCAGCGCAATTTTGTCTTAATCCCGCTGGTCGAAATCGCCCCCACGGTCCGCCATCCCTCCTGGCCCGCCTCTGCCGCTGAGCTCCTCAGCCGTTCCCGCGATTCCAGCGCGGTCCGAAAACTCGCGCCGTAAGATCCTTTGGTGCGGTGACCCCTGCAGGTCCCGGGGAGTTCTGTTGACCGTCCTGTTTGCTAACTCGTCCGACGCACCACCAAGCGGTGCAAGGTCATTACCTTCGGTTCTAGTGCATCCAGTTCGATCTGTGATAGCTTTCCCTCGCTGATCTCTCGCCACAAATACACGCCCGGTTCGGACTCCGTTTGTTCCCGCCCTCTCAGCCGCTGCAGGAATTCCTGCGCATCTTCTACCGATACCTTCTCCCGCAGCGACGGCCGCGCCACTGCTTCGACCGCGTAACTCCGCAACAGTTTGTTCCAGTACTGCTCAAACAGATCGCCGGAAGCAAAGATGTCGCTCCATGCCACCTCGCCTCCGTAGGCAATCACCACGCCCACGACGCGCTCGCCTTTCAGCCCCGCTGTCTCTTTTCGGAATCGTCGCTGCACCTCCTCGACCATCGCGTCCACGGATGGCGCCACTTGCCGCGAACCGTAAATTTTTGCGTACGACTGCGTGGGTGCCTCCGCTTCCACCGCCATCGCAAGTTGGTCCTGAGCCACGCGCGGAGCCGGGGCCGCTGCCGCGCGCGGTGCCACGGACCCTGCCGTCACCGAAGCCCAGACGTCCCCTTGCTTCTGTTTCACGGCCGCCTGCTCGCGTACGCTCGGGTGCACAATTACATTCGTTGCCGTGAATTGCGATCCTGACGACCACCGCCCGTGCTCCACACAGAACACGTTCAACGGCAGCGGCTCTGCGCCCACCGGCACAATGCGATCTTTCCCGATCACGCGGTCCTGCTTTCCTCCGCTTACCAATTCGCCCGCCAGCAACAGCAGCGGCCGCTTGCTGCGATTCACTAAGACCAATTGGTTCACCGATGGTCCGGTCGAGTTTTGCACAACGGGCCGCACAACGCCGCGGTCCCGCATCATCGTATCTGAGCCTTGTTCCTGCACGGTCACTTCACCGCGCGCAAGCCCTTCCTCAAGTGTCAGGAACGCACGCGTGTCGTACGCCGAGGAACTCACGACCGGAAATACAGTCAAGTTTTCGTAGGTGATCGCCGGCAGGAGCCTCCATTCCCCCTCCGGTTTGCCCGGCGGAGTCGGCGGACCTGGTGATGCCCACAGGAATCCCAGCGTCGCCAAACCCAGCGTTGCCATACCGAATCGCGAAGAGCCAAACAAAGTGTGTGCGGAACGAAACATTCCATCCTCCTCCGCGTGCATCCAAAGCACGCCCTGGAGTTGGAACGGTCAGGTGCGGATTTCTTGCAGGGGGATTGCGGACATTTTGGGACCGCTGGGGGGCTACGGTGGGTCTCTCTTACTCTCTTGGGTTTCCAAGATTGGTGCGCAGTTTCGAGCGCCTGTTCTTGGAGGTCTCGGCTTCCTGCTTCTCATATTCCGCGAGCTCTTCCTCGGTATAGGAGTAGGAATCCCGGGACGCAAACATGGACGTTGTGCGGCTAGCCTGCTTCTTCTTCTTCCGCGCTTCGCCGAATTCATAGCGCGTCATGCGAAGCGGCCCTTCGATGGCCTTCACTTCCACCAGCAAATCGCTGACCTTTTCGAGGAAATCGTGCAAGTGGAAGGGCCGCACCGCGTACGGCATCCTGGCCTGTTCGAGCGCCGAAAGGAACTGGTTACCCGCCATTTCCGGCACCACAAAAAGCACGCGGATCCGCCCGCCTTCTTCCGGAGCCACAGACGCCAGCTCCCGCAATACGTGAAAGGTGGGTGATTGCAGCCCGACCAGGGCGATATTGGCGATCAGCAGGGAATACTCGGCGGTCTTTAATTCGGCGTGCAGCATGGGCAAATCGGCCACGATTCGCACCCGCCAGCCTTCACTATCCAAAATCTGCTTCAGAGCCCCGGCGTTGCTCGGCTCGTCTTCCAACACCAAAAGGCCAACTTGTCGAGCTGCCGCCGCGGGAGGGGTCGCCATATATAAAGTGTAGGCGCAGCGGCCCGCAAGGATAGGCAACCCAAGGTCAGGGCGTCCAAAGCGCTAACTGTCCTAAGGGACGGGTCGTTCTCGCCCACTAGTTAGGGTTGGAGGGAGGGACTTGCTGCAAAATCAGTTCCGCGTGTGCCGGTTTTCCTGCGGTCAGCACCGGGTAGGAATGGTCGCTGGTAAAGCGCAGCGCGCCTTCCACGGTAATTTTCGCTCTCACGGAGTAGCTGTGTTTCGGATCAATCTTCATGGGATCAAAGGTCAGCGTGAACGGCACCGGCACCTGCCGCCGTCCCAGATCGATCGTTTCCTCGGTCATTACGTTTGCGGGGGCATCCGCAACTGACACATCCAACAGCTGAACCTGAATCACGGCGTTCGGCGGCAATGCGACCCGTTGCAGGTAGCTGACCGTGCCGGTCACCGTTCCCGTCTGCGCATTCAGGGGCTTATCCAACTGGCAGCCTTGTACGATCATCCTGCCGTCGCCATCCGGCGTATCTTCCTGTAGGAACCCACCGTTACCCTTGCCCCACCAGACGACTTTTCCGTCCGAGTACCGGCCGCCATCGGCGGAGGGGGTCTGCTTCATGAGGTAGGCGCGATCCTCGTAGCGGACCTTGGCCAGTTGGTCGTGCAGGTACACCGTTAATTTCGTGCTGCCCGCGCAGGTGTAGTCAAACTGCTTCCACTTGATCTCCATCTTTACGTTGTTGTGCGGCTGTGCCGGAGCGCTTTGCGTGCCCGCCGCCGCGGGATCCTGCGCCATAGCCGGGTAAACCAGGAGAATTCCCAGTGCCGCTACTGTCAAACCATTTCTGATCACTCGCGTCTCCATCGCGTTCACCTCGACCGGCCTATTGTAATCCACTCGGCCTGCTGCGAGCCCCTCGCTCCCGCTGCCAAACACTCCAGCCCCTCTTTTCCCGGAAACATGGGTACTGCACGCCACCTTTCCGATAACGTACCGGGCTCTTAAACAGGTGTGGGAATTATTTCGCACTTCGAGCTAGAATTTTGTGATGCTTCGCCAACAGCAAATTCACAGTTGGCTCCATTCGCTTTTCTCCGATTGTCGCTTCGCCCTCCGCCAACTTCGCAAGTCTCCCGGCTTCACCGTCGTCGCCATCCTCATCCTGGCCCTCGGCATCGGAGCTACAACCGCGATATTCAGCGTTGCCGAAGCAGCTCTACTTCGTTCTTGGCCCGCCAAATTCCCTGAACAGCTTGGCAAACTCATCACTACCACACCGCAGGGAAGGGATGATTATTTCTCCTATGCCGATTATCACGACTTGTCTGACCAGAGCAGGCTCCTCGGCGGGATTCTCGCCTGGTCGCGTCACGCTAAAACAGTTCGCCTTGGAAGCAACCTTCATCTGGTCTTAAATGACAACGTCTCCTCCAACTATTTCCAGGTCCTTGGCCTCGATGCCGAGATCGGCCACGTGTTCTCCGCAGAATCCGCTTCATCCAGCGAACGCACCGTCGTCATCAGCGATTCTCTCTGGCGCCGCCTCTTCAACGCCGATCGTACACTTGTTGGAAAGCAGATTTGGCTCACGGATCGGAGTTACACCGTCCTCGGCATCGCTCCGCCGCATTTTCGCGGCCTCCAGGCCGGAATACCCACCGACCTTTGGGTTACCGTTGCCGATGAATACAGTAAAGATGAACTGACTGACCGGAAGTACCGTGATTTTGAGCTGCTCGGGCGTTTGCGCACCGGCATGTCTGCGCGACAGGCTCGGACGGAACTCGCCATCATCGGCCAACGTCTCGCCGAGTCCTATCCCGCCGTCGACAAAGCCAGGACCATCACCCTGATCTCTGAGCCCCAACGTCTTCGCACCGCGTTTGTCGCCGCCGCCATCCTCATGTCCACCGTCGGCCTCGTGCTCTTGATTTGCTGCGCCAACGTTGCTGGATTGATCCTCGCACGCTCCGATTCGCGGCGTCGTGAAATTGCCGTGCGCTTGGCTCTCGGTGCCAGCCGCCTTCGCCTAGTGCGTCAGTTGCTCACCGAAGGTACTCTGCTCACTCTCGCGGGTGCCGCGCTCGGCCTGCTTTTTGCTTTCTGGCTCATGAGCCTGCAACCGGCTCTGATGCCGCCCTCGGATTATGCGGTCGGCCTCGACCTCCGGTTGGACGCCCCTCTGGTCGCGTTTGCTGTTGCGGTTTCCACTCTATCCGTCCTGGTATTCTGTTTGGCCCCGGCCATCCAGTCGTCGAAGTCCAGCCTTGTTCCCGCACTCAAGGGCGAGCAGACGATCGCCGGTCGTTCTTTGCGTGAATTCACTCTGCGCAACGCCATTGTCCTCGGCGAAATCGCCCTCTCCGTCGTTCTCCTCACAGCTTCCGGCCTTCTTATCCGCAGCCTTGTCTTTTCCCGCAGCAGCAACTTGGGGTTCGACAAGGAGAAGAACCTCGTCTTCTTCGATCTCAGCCCCGGTCTTGCTGGTTACAACTCTGCTCGTAGCCTGTCCTTCTTTCAGGAAATGACCGAGAGAGCCTCCCTCCTCCCCGGTGTCCGGCATGCCTCCTTCGCCCGGCGCATGCTCCTTTCCGATTCCGGCGGTGGCGCGCAACTCCTTGTTTCCATTCCTGGCGTGGATTTGCCTCAGGGCCAGCAGAGCGTCCCGATTAAGTTTAATGCAGTCGGTGGCGACTACTTCCACACGCTCAGCACGCGTCTCCTAGAAGGTCGCGATTTCTCCGCCACCGACAGTCCAACAGGTGCGCGTGTTGTGCTCATCAATCAGAATATGGCCACGCGATTCTGGCCAGACAACACTGCTGTTGGCCGCCACATCAGTCTTGAGGGCAAGGACTGCCAGGTCGTCGGTGTCGTCGAAGACGCCAGGATCAACCATGTTCACGAGCCCCCCGAACCGTACATGTATCTGCCATTTGCCCAATGGCCGGTCGAATTCGGCACACTCATCCTTGATACTTCGGACGATCCACTCCCCTTGGTGCCCGAGCTTCGCAGCGAACTCGCCAGTCTCGACCAGACAGTTCCCGTCACTGTACACACCGTGCACTATCTGATGCAGCAGGCTTTCTGGGAAGACCAGATGGTCGCAGCCTTTGTCGCCGTTCTCGGCCTTGTCGGCATTCTGCTCTCCGCCATCGGACTCTACGGTGTCATCGCCTACCTGGTGAACCAGCGCCGTCACGAAATTGGTATCCGCATTGCTCTCGGGGCTGACCGTCGCGACGTCTTGCGTATGGTCCTCTCTCAGGGACTAATTCTCACCCTCATTGGACTCGTCATCGGCACAGCGGCCTCGCTCGCCGCCATGCCTCTGCTCGCGTCCTCTTTGTATGGCGTCAAACCAGCGGATCCGCTCACCTTCATGGCCAGCTCCGTTGTCGTTGTATTGGTCGCTCTGGCGGCCAGCTTTTTCCCCGCGCGCCGCGCCTCGCGCGTAGATCCCATGGTCGCCTTGCGCTACGAATAGAGTTTGGCTCCTAACCGTTTACTATTTGGCTAGGCCAACCGACTCATCTGTGTTGAATTGACTAGTCTCTCCGCAACGTCCTGGTAAACGGCATTTCCCGGATGTGCCGGGGAACGGGCCGATTGTTCAATCGCGAGGAGAAGCTGCAACGCGAGTCCCATAACGAGTATGGACGGTATCGTACTGGGGTCGGTCGTTCTGGCAGCTATCGCTGTGCTTCTGCTCCTTTCTGACTTGTTGCGCTCGACAAAGATGCGTTCGATGTACTGCTTTCCTTGCGCAGTATCCTCGTCGAGTGCCGGAGCTCCTGCTCGGGCATGCAAAACCGAGGAGTCCGCCACTTCCTCCGATGCTTACGTTGTGGCTGAGGCCTTCCTTTCGGCCTGCTGATCGGTGCCCGGCATGATGCGCGTGGAACTGGCCATGCGGTTTCATGCCTTCCTGGCCATCAGCTCATAGGTTAGGTCCACCCATTCCGCTTCCGTGAACTCGGTCCTTACCGATTCCTATCCCTCGTCGGGTACGTGCGTTTGCGCTACCAGCGTGAGCGATTCTGTCCACTCCAACGCCGCGCCTTCCCGCAATGGCCGGGCCTGCGGATGATCGCGGTAGGTTTCCGGTCAATTGATCCGGCCCCTGGTCCCCGGCTTTGGCATCGATTTTCTTGCTGCTCGGAGACCGCGAACGAGGAAGGGAGCGTGCTCTGGGCCACCGGCGCGGATCTTCAGGCACGGGCAGAAACGGGGAGGGTGCTACTTCTTGGAGGTTTTCTTAACGATATGGAGCTTCACTTCTCGCCCGGTGACGTCGAGAACGTAGACGTGTTTCCCCTCGACGGCAATTTTCGCCAGCACATTTACGGCAATGTCCGGGGGGCGATTATTGGTGTGTTGGTTGGGTTTGTAGGTGAAGTCGACAAAATAAATCATATCGTCGGTCTCGATGGTGTAGTGCATGGTGTTTTTGGGGACGCGCATTTCTCCGGAGACATCCGTTTCGGAAGCATCTACGACCCTGCCGGCTATCCAGTTCCGGGTATTCGCGAGTGAGGCATTCGCGACCAACACCGTCATCGTGAAAAGCAGAAGCGTGAACTTTTTCATAACGCCCCCTCTCGGCAGTATAATGCCATTCCCATTTGTGCCCACGATCGAGGAATCAGCCTGTTTCAATCCGTTCGTTCCTGCAGGCAATGCCTTTCCCATTCCCATCCATGTGTAAACGCACCTTGGTGCGTTTACAGCCGGAGGGTATGGCGGGTCCAGCAGTTCAAAAGAGCTCGGCGACAGAGTCGCGCGGAGGCTACCGCGCGGAGGAGCGGAGTTAAATCCGCAGCCGGAGGCCCACAGACTCGTGCGGACGATTCTGATGGTGCTCTTGTTGCCGCTGGCCCTCGGAGCATTGCCGACGGGGCGGCACAGCCGCGACGGGGGCTACCCTCCGAGCGGTGGGCTCGGAGGAGTGACGTTGTTACTTGTTGTTCTGTTATTGATGCAAGTCATCGGAGCTCGAAGTGGCCTACGGGGATTTCTTGATCTCCGCCCCGGCTTGTTCGATGCTTCCTTTGAGGAGTTCCGTTTTTACTTCGGATTTCTGTCCCGCGAGGAGAGTCACATCGGTTTCGAAGGTGCGATAGCCGGGCAATTCGACTTTGATGTGGTGGCTTCCCGGGTTGAGCAATAAGGAATGCACCGCCCCGCCTAATTCGCCCGCGTGGCCCACATATTTGCCGTCGAGAAAAACGGCGGCACGGGCGGGTTGAATGGTCAACTTCAGCTGGGAGATGACCTTTGGTGTTTCTGCACCGGGGAGCAGTGACAATTTCACCGTCAGGATCTGGACTTGTCCCGGCTCGAGAACGACGTCGCGCACGAAGTCGGCATAGCCAGACTCCCGGGCAATGATCTGGTGTTTGCCGGGCAACAACAAAATCTTCTTGTCACCTTTGAGTTCCTTCACGTAGCCAACGTATTCGCCGTCAACCCAGATCCCGGCGTCTCGCTCCAATTTAGTTGCGCCCTTGAATTGGATCTCGCCCATGACTTTGCTGTCTTCTGCAGGCAAGCGGGAAGAGGGAAGCAAGGCGCTGAAGGCCACGAGAAAGAGAATGGTGGGAGGAAACCACAAACGTTTGCCCATCGTGCCCCCTCCTTGCGGCTGGGAATGCAGTGTAGCGCAGAAAAGGAGTGCTCGCGCGAGCCGGGTTTGGGGAGGAGTGGAAAACCTGCCGGGCGTTTGCGCTCGGCGATCGAGGGGACGAGCGCACCACGAAATTCCTCCGAAGCTATTTTCCTACGACGAGGGTGTTGCCGGCGGAATAGCGTTTTTCGCCGGTGCCGTCCCAGAAGATGCGGTCCGTGACGAGCGGAGTCTTGCCGGGAACACCTCGCGTGAAAAAGATCTGAAGGCCGTCACGGGACCACTCCGCATTGCGCGCGAACAGGTCGGGAGGGCCGAGGATGACACGGCGCTTGGAGCGCACTTCGTAGAGGAAAAATGTCTGATTTAAACCCATCGCATCCGTGGGGGCACCCGCAGGCTGCTTGAGATAGTAGGCAGAGACGAGGAGCACATCAGGATTGATGGGATTGACGCGAATCGCGTCGCTGCTCATGATCTGGAAATTGTCGCCGTAGATTTCTTTGAGGGGAACGGTTTGCGTGGGCTTGTCCTCGCTGAGCCAGTAGGCGTTTTCCCTATCGGTCGCCAGGACTGTTGTGGGATTCACCCAACCGTGCAAGGCGTCGATGTTCAGGGAAGAAAGCAGGGTGGCTTTGTCGGGCGAGCTCATCGGAGCAGTCCAAACTTGCCAAATCTTGCCGTCAAACTTCAGGTACGCGAGGTGCGAATCGTCGGAGGACCAGAAAGCTTGGCGAACGGTGTTGCCGGCGACATCGCGCGAACGGCCGGTGTCGACTTCATAGAGCACAAGGGAGCGCTCGGGACCGGTCTTCGAATCGGAGCGCGTGTAGACCAGGAATTTGCCATCGTGGGAGAGCGCGGGCTCCGCGCCAGAAGGCGCGGCGGTCTTCCTGGTTTCGCCCCGGCTGACGATGACGTGGCCGGCGGAATCGAGATAGGCGATGGCCACCGGGGAGTGGAAATTTGTGATGGGATCGAGGACGGTTTTCTTATCTTTGTCCTTGTCTTTGTCCTTGTCTTTCGCGTTTGTGTCGTCATCCGGCATGTCCAGCTGATTCTTCTTGCGGAACTCCGGGAACTTGTCCGGCGAACTTTGACCGCAGCCTTTGAGCTGGCCGATCTGCTCGTGATTGACCTCGACACGAAAGGTGTACTTCGTGTCGGACATAGTGTCAGAGCAGGCTTCGCGGGTGAGTTTGACCGCGACGGTCGCGCCTGTGGCCGTGTCTTTGGCGTTGTAGGTCCAGGAGTTGCCAGTTTCGTCGGGAACGATTTCTCCCGGGTCCAAAACGATCGGCGGATAATTGACTCTGTCGAGGCGCTCCGGGCCTTTCATGCCCAATCGCAAACTCCACGAGGGCTCATTGCCGTGAGCGAGGATGAGAATGGGATAGTGCTTGGAGACCGGCGAAGGAACATTGTCCTGCGGTTGCCCTTGCGAGGGCTTCGCAGCTGGTTTGGGTGCGGGTTTTTGATCCGGAGCTTGCGTTTGCGCCGCGGCGCACGGAAGAACTAAGACGAGAATGAGGAACAGGACGCGTTGCATGAGCACGAGATCCCCCGTGGTTCTCCAGAGGGTGAGACGCGAAAGCGCCGATGGAACACTGCCGGGAGGCAGGACCCCGGCGAGAGTCCGCGACTCCGAGATTAGAACAGAGGGCGGAGGAGGGGCGCAAGGGAAAGTGCGGTGGGAAGCACGCCAAGAGGGAGATAAGGCGAAGAAAAAGAGAAAGTGCTTGACATGGCGAACAAAAAGCGAAATACTGTGCGCGCTCGAGGTGAGCTATGTCCCCAGTTCTTCCCCTTACGGTGCCGAGTTTCACGACGCGGCGCCGCCCCGTTCGTCGCCCCTCAGTGCGGTTCCTGCCCTTTAGCCCTGAAACCCCTGACCCAACAGCAGAGGCCGGTTCCCGTGCCCCGGGAGCAAGCGGCTGGCGCAAGGGAAGTCTAGAAGACCCTACGGCGGATTGCCCCCCGCCACAACTCCAGACTCCCCGTGTACCACTGGTGGGCATAGCACGCCTCGCCGCAGATTCGCCTCCGGCGGAGACGCGGAGGAAATCCGGGGAAAAGCCGGAGTATTTTGTGTTGCCGGTCAAATCGATTTTGAATAAGTGTGATTCCGAGCGTGTGCCGTTTGATTGGACGATCAATCCGTATCGTGGATGCGAGTTTGGCTGCAAGTATTGCTACGCGCGTTATACGCACGAGTATATGGAAATCGATGGCGGTGAATTCGAGCGCAAGATCTTTGTGAAGAAGGATGCAGCCGTGCTGTTGGCGAGCGACATTTCGAGGAAATATTCCTACGAATCGAAGGCCTCCGGATACACACAGTCCGAACACATCGCGATTGGGACAGCGACGGATCCCTACCAGCCGGCGGAGAAAGAGTACGGCATAACGCGGGCGTGTCTGGAAGAACTGGCGAAGAGAGAAGGATTAAGGATTTCGGTGATCACGAAATCGAACCAAATTGTGCGCGACATTGATGTTTTAAGGCAGATCGCGGAGAAGTCTGCCTTATCGCTGAATGTCACCGTGACGACACTTCGGCCGAGGCTGGCTCGGTTGCTCGAGCCGCGCGCGCCGAGGCCGGATTTGCGGTTGGCGGCGGTGAAGCAGCTTCGCGAAGCAGGACTGAATGTGGGAGTGTCGGCCTCGCCGCTGCTGCCAGGGATCAATGACCAGGAACTGGAGGCCGTGGGCGCGGCCGCGAGAGAGGCCGGGGCACAATGGTTTTATTCGGGCGTGTTGTTCCTCATGCCGTCGTCCGCAAAACAGTTTTTGCCCTTCCTTCAGGAGAAATTTCCGAAACTGGCGAAACAGTACGCGCAGTGGTACGCGAAGGACAGCTACGCTCCGGAAGCGTACCGCAAGAAAATCTCAGAGAGAGTGCGGAAGATTCGGGAGAAACTCGGATTTTCTACGCGCCCGTGGGAGGGCCTGCGTCCGGCGAGAGGGGCGGCGCAGATGAGCCTCGGATGGGATGCGGGCGCCATCGGTGGCGACTTGCAGCAGAGAAACGCCTGCGATGAGACGACGAAGTTTTGGCAGGGGACGGCCGACCAGTGACAAATTGTTGCGCCGAGATCCTTTCTCGCCGAAGACGGCTCTGCGGATGAAAAATCAGCTAACTCACTTTGGAATAGGCAGAGTAGGGCTCGGCGGCGAGGACAAAGAACGGTAGCAGGCTCATGGGCGTCCCTGCGGATTGGACTGGCCGGGAATGGGGAGAAATTTGCTCCGCTGCCCGCAATTGAGCGCGCGTAAACGTCGGTCCTGTCGATTTGATCCCGAACAACACGAGTGGCCCGTCAAGCAGCGCGACGGTATCCGCGTGGCTCTTGTCGATGGGTTCGACACGCGCTTTGCGGGGCCAGTCGAGTTCGATGGTTAATCGGGACGGAAAACTGCAGGCGGTTCCGTCCGAAGGGGCCTTCGAAAATAGCATGCGCGATTCTCCGCGTTGGGTCCGTGGATGAGGGAGAGCCAACCCTACAGGGTGGGATGGGGGGCCCCTATTCGGTAGGAGAGGGAGAGCTCCCAAGGCCGGCGTGGAATTCGGCGACGCACTCATCGCAGATTTGAGCGGCTCCATTGCCGCCGAACATCTGTCCAACCAGGTCACCGCGCTTGCCGCAAAAGCTACAGCGAAAATCTTTATAAAACTCATCGAGATACTTCTCGGCTTCTTCCTCCGAGGTGTTGGTCTCCACCCATCGCGCGGAGGAATGGGGATAAATGCGCTCGGCCCGGTGTTTGGCGCCGGGGACGGAATCGTGCACGGAAGCGGCGATGGAATTCCAATCACTTTCGCAGTAGTAGAGGACTACCTCTGGCTTATTTCTGGCTTGGCAGATGGCCAGGCAAGGAACTTTTTCGATTTCTTCCCCATCGACGAACAACAAGCCGTGGCCGGCGTTGAAGCCGACGGAGGAATCCAAAACGGCGTAGTGAAGGAGACGGTCGGAGGCAATTGCCGGCGGCGGTAGTGAGGAATGCTTTGCTGTTTTTGCCATGAAACTATTCCTATGGTTGGAAGTATACAAGGAAGACTGTCGGAGGAGGCCTAAGGGACGATAATGCGCGATTCTTCGCGCTTTAGTTCCTGGGCGCCCGGGAATTGGCCGCGGAGAATTTCAATAAAGCGGCGGGAACGAGGGCGCCCGTTGGTGCGAAGCAAACCCATGCGGAAGAGAAATACCAGCAACGGAAAGATCTCCGAGTCTTTGATGGGACCGAAGGAAGGCTGCGCTCTGTTCTGCTTGGCTTCGGTGAGAAAGGCGGAAAGCGCGTCATAGAGTCCGCGTGGCAGCTGCGCTACGGGCGGCTGTTCGTAGACGATGCCGGAGACGAGAGTCTTGTAGGACTCCGCCAGGGCTCCCAGCGCGGCGATGACATCGGGATCGGTGGCCGAGGGCTGTGAGGCGCAGAACTTGGCGATGGTGAAGGCCAGGGCGGACAGTAACTGGCCGTGGGCCTGGATGGTGTCGGAACTGATGCGCCTATCCAACAGCGGAGTATCCGCGGGAAGGGCGCGAGGATGCTCATTTTCGTACCGGTGCGCGGAAAGAAGATAGCCGCAGCCGAAGGGGCAGTCGATGGTGACTTCCCGTTCGGTGCCGCAGCAGACGGCACAGATTTTTTCCGCTTTGGCCGGGCAAAAGCGGCCTGGCTTGCGCTTCTGGCAAATTGGACAAGTCACGAACGATCCTCTGGAGTGCGGCAGGAATTCAGAATATCACGCCATGATGACTTTGTTGTGGAAGCGGCGAGCCGCAATGACGAGCAGGAGGGTGCCCATGAGGAAGAGCGCGAGAGCGTCGGTCCAAAGATGCGTCCAGCCAGCGCCGCGAAGGATGATGCCGCGGGTGATATTGATGAAATACGTCGCGGGGACAAAGTAGCTGAGAACAAAGAAGAACTTGGGCATGGTCTCGCGCGGGAAGATGTAGCCAGAGAAGAAGATGCTCGGGAGGATGGTGAGAAAGGCGAGTTGCATGGCCTGGGCCTGGGTGGTGGCTTTGCTGGAGATGAGAATGCCGAGCGAGAGGGAAACGAAAATGTAGGGCAAGGAAAGGAAGGCCAGGAGGAACACGTTGCCATGAATGGGGACGCTGAAAATAAAGCGCATGGCGGTGACGATCATGGAAAGTTCAAAGAAACCGATGACCAGATAAGGAAGCAACTTGCCGAGCAAGAGTCCCATGGGCCGGACCGGGGTGACGAAAAGCTGTTCGAGCGTGCCACGCTCTTTTTCACGGACGATGGAGAAGGCCGTGAGGAAGGTGGTGACGTTGAGCAGCAGGACGGCGGTGAGGCCGGGCAAGAAGAAATTAGGAGAACGAGAGTCTGGATTAAAGAGAATTTTAGGGCGCATGTCCACGGCGAAGGTGGCATCGTTGACGAGGACGCGCCGAAGTGATTCATCAAGACCGATGGCGGTAGTGACGTTGATGGCCTGGCCGGCAACGGAGGAATCAGAGCCATCGATGAGCACGAGGACCTGTGCGCTCATCTGGTGGAGAAGTTTGTCGGAATAGTCGACGGGGATCTTGATGCCGACCCGGCACTTGCCGGAGATGATGGCATCGTTCAAATCCTTGTCATTGTTGACGTAGCGAAGGAGACGAAAGGTATCGGAATTCCGAAGGCGGTCCAGGAGTTCGCGACTTTCGCGGCGGCCGTCGGCGTTGTAAACGACGGTGTTGATCTGGCGGATGTTGGTGTCAATCCCGAAGCCGAGCAGGAACATCTGAAGAATGGGAATAATCAGAGAAAAGAAAAGGGTGGCGAAGTCGCGGCGGACGTGCAGAGTTTCCTTGTAGAAAACAGCGCTGAAGCCGCGGAAGGGATTAACCACGGGAGGCCTCCTCTGCGGCCCGATGTTGATAGGTGAGCTCGACGAAAACGTCTTCGAGACTGGGAGCGAGAGGGCGAATCTCAGCGACGGTTACATCCTTTTTCAGGAGCTGGGAGCGGAGGAGGTCGAGATCGAGGCTGTCGTCAATCAACGCGTGAACGGACTGGCCAAAAATCGTGGCGCTGCGTATCCCTGGAATGGTGCGCGCGGCGCGAAGGGCCTGGGTCACATGAGGGGCGCTGATTTCGACGCGATAGGTGCCTTTGGGTTTGACCGCGGGAAGCTCGCGAAGGGCGTCCGGCGTACCGTCGGCGATGACTTTGCCGAAATAGATGTAGGCGACGTGACTGCATCGCTCGGCTTCGTCCATGTAATGCGTGGTGACAAAAAAAGTGATGCCGTGGGCGGAGAGTTCGAAGAGAAGATCCCAGAGCTGGCGGCGTGCCACGGGATCGATACCTGCCGTGGGCTCATCCAGAAAAATCAAACTTGGTTCGTGCAACATGGCGCAGCCCAGGGCCAAGCGCTGCTTCCACCCGCCGGATAGTTGCGCAGAAAGGCGGTTGAGGTAAGGGCCTAGGCCGTTTAACTGCACGATTTCGTCCATGCGCTTGCGCAGGCGCTCGGGAGGCAAGCCGTAGATGCGGCCGTAAAACGTCAGATTTTCGGAGACAGTGAGGTCCGCGTAGAGGCTGAAATTCTGGGACATGTAACCGATGTTTTCGCGCACCCCTTCGGGATCGCTGCGAACGTCAATGCCCTGGACGGTAGCGTCACCGGAGGTTAGAGGTAGCAAGCCGGTGAGCATCTTGATGACCGTGGTTTTACCGCTGCCGTTGGGACCGAGGAAGCCGAAGATCTCACCCTTCTCGACGCGGAAGCTGACGTCGTCCACGGCCGCAAAAGTGCCGAAGCGGCGGACCAGATGGCTGGCGAGAATCGCGGGTTGGTTAGAAGAAGTCACGGTTTAGCTGTTCGGAGAGAGCTTGACGTCGGCGGCCATGCCGGCCAGCACGCGATGCGAAGTGTCGTCGATGCGCACCTTCACGCCGAACACCTGATGCACACGCTCCTCGCGAGTCTGGACATTGCGGGGAAGGAATTCAGCCTGCTGATTGATCTGCTCGACAACGCCATTGAAGACCTGGTTAGGAAACGAGTCGACGCGGATCTCGGCCTTTTGTCCAAGATGCACCTTGCCAATTTCGGTTTCGGGAATGTAGATGCGAACGTAGATCTGATCGCGCTCGAGAAGCGTGGCGATGGGAGTGTTGGGCGGAATGAGATCGCCGGGCCGAACGTCAAGGACTTCGATGGTGGCGGCGGCAGGGGCGAGGACCTGGCGCTCGCGGAAACGGGCTTCGTCGTAGGCCAGCGCGGCTCGCGCGGCCTCGACGTCCTCGCGGCGATTGCCGCGTTCGAATTTTTCGAGCGTGGCGAGTGTTTGCTGGTAGCGGGCTTCGGCGGATGCGATTTCTTCCGGGCGGTAGCCCTGGTGGAGTTCCTCGAGCTTGTGCTGCGCGTTCTGCTTCTGCGCGAGCGCCATCTTCCAGTTCGCTTCCGCAGTATCGCGCTGCTGCTTGCTGACCAGATCCTTGGCGGCTAGGGCGTCGTAGCGCTGAAAGTCGAGGTGCGTGCGGACTTCATCGGCAGTGGCGCGATCGAGGTCGGCCTTTGCGGCGTCGATGTCTTCCTGGCGGTAACCGTTTTTGCGCTGGTCATATTCCGCCTTGGCCTGCGCGGCCGAGGCGCGCGCTTCGGCTATTTCTTCGGGGCGAAAACCCCGTTCGGCCTTTTCCGCCGCGGCACGAGATTGCGCCAGAGAAGCGAGAAGTTCCTTGTCGTCGAAGGTGATGAGAAGTTGGCCGGAGTCGACGGTATCGCCCTCGCGGACGAGGATCTTGTCGATGCGTCCGCCGACCTTGGAGCCCACGCGGATGTCGCGAGCTTCGACGGTGCCAGAACCCTGCAAGCCGGTCGTACGGCGGAACCAGCCCATGGAATACGCGGCAGCGGCCACCAAGCCCGCCAGTACCACGACGATGAGAATGCGCTTGCGGTTCATAAACTCCTACTCCTCACCAGAACAACGGGACTACCAGTTGCGGCGACACCAGTTGCCGCGACCGCAGATGGCCGGGCGTCAGCCCCTTCCAGATCACTTCGAAGGCCGCCTCCATGCGCGATAGCAGGCTGCCGTCGCCATCGAGCGACCACAGCAACAGGGTCCCGAAAATGGCCTGGCGAAAAACTTTGGCGATCTCCAAGGGCGGAAGGTCGGTGCGGATTTCGCCGCGCGACTGACCCAATTGAATCATTTCCGAGTGCAGCGCCAGCACGCGCTTTTGCAAATCGAGCATTCCTTCGCGGACCGGGGTGCTCGAGAGGAAAGCCTGGAGAAAGGCACGCAGGACGTCGGGATTGCGCGTCGGTTCCTCCGTCATGCGCTGGCCGAGAGAGCGCATAAAGACGGGCATCGGCGTCTTCGTGCGGCGCGCCACGTCGACAGCCGAACGAAGTTTTTCATACTGCATATCGCCAAAGGCCAGCAGGATATGCTCCTTGCTCGGAAAGTAATTGAAGAAAGTGCCTTTGCCGACGTCGGCGGCATTGGTAATGTCTTCGACGGTGGTTTCGGCGAACCCTTTCTTGGCAAACAGACCAAGGGCGGCGCGGAAGAGGCGTTCGCGAAGTTCAGCGCTGCGGCGGGAGCGGCGATCGGAGGAGGAGGAGGGAGAAGAGGCAAGGGCAGGCATAAATGTGACCTCCATTCATAAATGACCATAGGTCATTTATCGTGGGCTGTCAACACTGAAAACAAAAGAGCCCCAGGCGGACCCGGGACTCTTTTTGTAACTCATTGATAATCAGTTGCCTATATCTCTTTGCCGGAGGCCTGATTCTTTGGCGACTTCTTGTTCAGGTAGGAGATGAACTGCTGGGCGGAAGGGGGAACAGGCACGGCACCCTTGAAGATGATCTCCTGCGAAGAGACATCTTTCTTGTAAAGCTTCTCATTCGCGCGATTGTCCGGACGGACGGTCGAGCCGGCAAGGGAGATGCCGGCGAAAAGTCCGCGCGCGCGGGAATAGGAAAGAATCTCCGCCCGCATGGTGACATCCGTCGAAGCCTCGGCGTTGCGGCCCTTGGGGCCGGCTGCGGCGGAGGCATCCGCTCCGAGTTTGACTTTGCTGCTGAGAATGGCCTTGGCCCCGCGCTCGTTCATCACCAGGAGGACAAAGTCAGTCGCCTGGCCACCAATCTGGAAACCGAAGCTGCCCCCTTCGAGAGCCATCATGGTCGGCGCGCTCCAGGGGCCGTTGAACCGTTCCCCGGTGCGGCAAGCCATGGCACCGCGGCCGTAGCTGCCGCCGAAGATGAACGCACCTTTCAGCACGGAAGGGTAAACAATGATGCAGTAGGCTTTATCGATCAGGTCCTGGGGGATGTCATCGGGGATGTCCATAATCTCCTGAACCACCAGGCCGCAATTCTCCAGACGCTCTTTTTCTTTGCGGTCATCGGCGAAAAGTGCCGGGGCCAGCAGCGAAAGAGCCAAAACAGTTGAAAGCCACTTTTTCATTCGATTCACCTTCTCCAAATTTTGCGTTCCATATCTACTATGATGCGGTCTGGGCGGTAGATGCCGCGGGTCGCGATCAGCCCGGAGAGGCTGCGCTCAGCTCCGCATCGATTCAAGAGGAGGGGGAGCTCCCACAGTCTTTCGAATATACTTTCAGACCATGGATTTTGCCAATAGAGGATTTATGGCCTTGAGGAATAGAAAAGCAGCACGGGTATTGTGGTTGCTGGTGTTGGCAATGGCCATGGCACGGTACGGAGTATACGGGTGGCCGAGGCAGGAGGCTGCTCGGCCGGCGAGCACGTCCCAGAGTCAGGGCGCAAGACCAATCACGGCGACGGGAAGATTTGCCGAACGCGCCGACAAGCTTGTAGAGACAACCCCGGTCGACAAAGGGGAGTGGGGTTTGCTGGTCGTGGATGCCGCGACCGGGGAAACGCTGTACGAGAAGAATGCCGACAAATATTTCGTGCCCGCATCGAACATGAAACTGCTGACCACCGCGCTGGCGCTCGACACCCTTGGGCCGGACTATCGTTTTCATACCACCGTCGAGACCAACGGCACACTTTCGGCGGATGGAAAACTCTCCGGTGACCTTGTGCTCGTGGGACGCGGCGATCCGAATCTCTCCAACAGAAAATTTCCGTTCGACACCAAAGAAGAGTTTGATGGGCCGCCGGAAAAGGCACTGGCCGAACTGGCGGATGCCATTGCCGCACGAGGGGTAAAAGAAATTTCCGGGGATGTGGTGGGCGACGACAGCTACTTTCCGCGAGAGCGCTATCCGGACGGCTGGGAAATAGACGATATGGTGTGGGAATATGGCGCCGCGATTTCGGCGATTGTGGTCGATGACAATACCGTGAGCTTGACGCTGACGCCGGGGGAAAAAGCCGGCGAAGCCGTGCAAGCGGTGCTCGAGCCGCCAGAGCAGGAATTTGTGGTGAAGAACGAAGTCACCACGGTGGGGGCAAAGGAAAAGCCGGACCTGCGCCTGAGGAGAGAACCTGGAGCGGCAACCGTGGTGCTGACGGGCGTGCTGCCCGCGAGGAGCTCGCCGCACAAACTGGTGCTGGCGATCCAGGAGCCGGCGCAACACGCGGCCACGCTGCTGGCGAGATTGTTGACCGAGCGCGGGATAAAGGTGGACGGCAAGATTCGCGCGCAGCATGATCCGGACCCGGCAGAAGCGACGCGCACCGTGCTTGCAGAACATCTGTCGATCCGGCTGGGCGAGGCGGTGAAGCTGGTGAACAAGATCAGCCAGAACCTGCACACCGAGGTGCTGCTGCGAACCTCCGCGAGGCAGAGCGGGAGATGGAGCGATCCGGAGGATTTGCAGATATTCCCGAAGGAATTTTATGCCAAGGTGGGTATCACGGCAGACGATGTGGTGCAGACGGACGGATCGGGGCTCTCGCGGCACGATCTGGTGACGCCACGAGCATTTCTAACTCTGCTGCAATATGCGCAAAAGCAGACGTGGTTCCCGGCGTATTACGCTTCGTTGCCGGTGGCCGGCGTGGACGGAACCTTGAATGAACGAATGAAGAACTCGGGAATTGCGGGAAGGATTCATGCCAAGACCGGATCGGTTTCGCACGTGCGAACGCTCACCGGGTTTGCCGAGACGGTAGGTGGAAGGCGGCTGATCTTTTCGTTCTTGAGCAACAATGAAGAAGTGAAAAACCAGGAAGTGCACGACGTGCTGGATGGATTGTGCCAGGCGATGGTGGAAGAGTTTGACGAAAAGACCGAAGCAACGAAGTAACCAGGCAATGAGAGGGCGGAGATGGACGAGAAGATCGTTACGGTGTTTGGGAGTTCGCGGCCCCAAGCGGGCGATGGGGATTACCAGCAAGCTTGTGTACTCGGAAAGACTCTGGCGGCGCGTGGCTTCGCCGTGTGCAGCGGGGGATATGGCGGAGTCATGGAAGCGGTGTCACGGGGAGCGAAGGACGCCGGAGGGAAAACCTACGGCGTGACGGCGGAGTTTTTCAAGCGCAAGGCCAATGCATGGATCGATGTGGAAGTGAGAAAGAAGACTTGGGAGGAACGACTGTTTGAACTGATTCAACTGGGCGATGGCTTTGTGGCCTGCAGAGGCGGAACGGGCACGCTGGTGGAATTGGCGGTGGTCTGGGAAATGCTGAATAAATCGGTGATGAGCGCGAAACCGTGCGTGATTCTCGGGGATTTCTGGCAACCAATCCTCGAGCGTGTGAGGGAAGTGGAGCAGGGGCCAGGGGCGTCGATAGGTTCACGAGTTTGGGGCGAGGCCAACGGAAATTTGATTCATAGCGCCGCGCGGGTCGAGGATGCCGCCGAATTCTTGGCGAAGAGACTGAAGAGCGGGAAGGGAAAGATAGAGTACCAGGGGCCTCCGGGGTTGGAGCCCAGATCGTGAGGAAGTTGGGCTTCGGGGCGCAAGCGCCCATGGCCTAGAGCCAGAGGATAGAATCGTCAATCAGAGTTCGAGGGGAGAAGATGTCACGGCCGGCACAGGAAGTATTGGAGTTCGACAAGCTACGGGAATTGTTGCGGCTGAGGACCACGTGTGCGCCAGGCCGTCGAACCATCGATGGATTGCAGCCGAAGGGAGAACGGCAGGCGCTTCAGAGCGCCTTCGCTCTGATCCGGGAAGCGCGGGAATGGCTGCGCGCCGGGCGTGAACTCGGATTTGCAGCGCTGGCGGACCCGCAGGGTTGGCTCGAACGATTGGAATCGCCGGCCATCGTGCTCGAAGCGGCCGATTTTCTAGATGCGGGCTCGTTGCTGGAAACTGCCGCGTGGCTGCGGCAGCAATTCCGCCAAGAAGCGACTCAATTCCCGCTACTGGCGGCGCGCGGCGCGTCCCTGACCGATTTCAAGGAGCTACAAGCTGCCATCCGGCGTTGCCTCCTGCCCAACGGAGAGATCAGCGACGACGCTTCGAGCGCGCTGCGGCGGATTCGCACCAGCATCCTGCAAACGCGAGACTCCATCCAGAAAACGCTGAAACAGATTCTGCGTTCGCGGCAAGCGGAAGCCGGAGAAGACTACGTGACGCTGCGCAATGACCGCTTCGTGATACCCGTGCGGTCAGAACATCGGCGAAACTTGCAGGGCGTCGTGCATGGAGCCAGCGCCACAGGGCAAACCGTGTTCGTCGAACCGTTTGAAACGGTGGAGATGAACAACCAACTGGTGCAGCTCGCGGAAGATGAGGCCGCGGAAATTTTCCGCCTACTGAAGGAGCTGACGGAGCGGCTGCGCGGGATGCTCGGTCCGTTGCAATCCGCGGCAGCGACGATCGCGGAGCTCGACAGCGTTTTCGCGCGCGGGCGATTTGCGCGCGATTTTGACGCGTGCATTCCGGAGTTTTCGGCGCAGCCGGAGTTGCGGCTGGACGCGGCGCGGCATGCAGTGCTCGAAGACAAGTTAAGAAAGGAACATCGGGCGATCGTGCCGATGACTTTGGCGCTCGGCGGCGAAGAACGATTGCTGGTCATCAGCGGGCCAAACACAGGCGGAAAAACTGTGGCGCTGAAGACCACCGGCTTGGCCGTTTTGGCGGCACAATCGGGAATTCCCGTGGCCGCGCAACGAGCGGTGCTGTCCTTGTTCGACCGCGTGCTGGTCGATATCGGTGACGACCAGTCGATTGCGGCGGACCTTTCGACTTTTTCCTCGCACATGTTGAACCTGAAGAGCATGTTGGAAGAGGCCACGCCGCATTCGCTGGTGCTGGTCGATGAGATGGGCACGGGTACAGCGCCGGAAGAAGGCGCGGCACTGGCCGTGGCGCTTCTGGGCGAGTTTCAGAAGAAGCATTGTTTTGTGATGGCCACCACGCACCACGACCGGTTGAAGACGTACGCTTCGACGACACCGGGTGTGGTGAATGCGGCCGTGGAGTTTGACGATGTGAATCTGCGCCCCACCTACCGCTTAATGGTGGGCGTGCCGGGCGGCTCGAGTGGAATTGCGATTGCGAAACGGCTGGCGCTGCCGGAGTCGGTCATCGAGCATGCCAAGTCGCTGTTGGCCCCCGAAGCGCAGGAGGCGGCGGGGTTGATCGCCTATCTGCATCGTAGCCGGGACGAACTGGACCGCTTACGCTTGCAAATGGCCGAGGAACGGCGAGCGCTCGAACAGGAGCGCACCCAGCTACGAAACGAGTGGCTGGAACGGCAGAAGCAACGGATTGCGGAGCTCGAACAGAAGTTTGCGGAGATGCACAAGCGCTTCGAGGAAAACGTGGCGAGCGTGGTGGAGGCGGTGAAAGAACGCGAACTGCGGGCGCAACTCGAAAAAACGTCGCGGCGAAAGATGCAGGATGCGCGCATCGGAGCGAAGGAGGAACTGAACGACGCAGTCGTACAGACGATTTCGCAATCGCAGCGTGATCTGGGGATCAAACTAGAATCGGTTGACAAGGTACGGGTGGAATTGCTGCAGCCGGGGGTGAAGATTCGCGTGCGCGGATTTAACAAGCCTGTGATATTGCGGCGTGTGGATGGGCCGTCGGCGGAAATTGAGGCCGGTCCGCTGCGGATGAAGGTCGCCGTGGAAGAGATTACCGGGATTGAAGGGCAAGCACCTGGAAAAACAAAGATGAGTCCAGGACCGCGCGAAAACATCACCGTGACTTCTCAAGGTGGTGAAGATGCGGCCAGCGGGGAGATCAACGTCATTGGCATGACTGTGGAAGAAGCGAGTGCGCTGGTGGATAAGTTCTTGGACGACGCGTCGCTGGCGAACCGGACGCTGGTGCGGATCATTCACGGTCACGGAACTGGGGCGCTGCGTAAAGGACTTGGCGCGTTTCTGGCGACACACCCGTTGGTCGGAAAACATGCCTTTGAAACTGAGGAGAACGGCGGAAAAGCGATCACCGTGGTAAATTTGCGTTCCTAGGAAGCCATGGCGGAAGCGGGATCATTTGCGGACAAGGTGAAACAGCAGGCGGACATTGTCCGCGTAGTAGGGGAATACGTCCGGCTGAAGAAGAGCGGGCAGAATTTCACGGGGCTGTGCCCGTTCCATGGAGAGAAGACGCCGTCGTTCGCGGTGCACCCGACGAAACAGATTTTCCACTGCTTCGGTTGCGGAAAAGGCGGAGACGTTTTCAGCTTCGTGATGGAGATGGAGAAGTGCCAGTTTCCAGAGGCGGTGCGGATGGTCGCCGAAAAATGCGGGATCGCACTGCCGCGGCCCAAGGAACGTTCGCCAGAAGAACGAAAAGAAAATCAGCAGCGAGCGGTGCTGACGGAGATGCACCGCGAGGCCCAGACGTTTTTTGTGAAGCAACTGGAAACAACGGGAGAAGGAAGAGCGGCGCGGGCGTACCTGGACGATCGCGGGCTGGACAAGGACGCCATTGCGCGCTTTGGGATCGGTTACGCGCCAAGTGGCGGGGAGGCCCTGCTACGTCACTTGAAGCAGAAATACCCGGACAAGTTACTGGCGGAGTCCGGGCTAGTGTCGCGCGAGCAGAACGGTCCCCGGCTGTTTGACCGCTTCCGGCGGCGAATCACGTTTCCCATCGCCAACGAATCCGGAAAAATTGTGGCGTTTGGCTGCCGCGCACTCGGTGACGACCAGCCGAAATATCTGAACTCGCCAGAAACACCCATCTATTCGAAGAGCAACGTGCTGTATCACCTGGACCGCGCCAAAGATGCGCTGCGGCGCCAGGATTTTGCCGTGCTGGTCGAAGGGTACATGGACGCGATCGCGGTGGCGCGCGCAGGAATCAGCAATGTTGTGGCGAGCTGCGGCACGAGTCTGGCCGAACCGCAGATTAAGTTGCTGGGACGATTTACGAAACGCGTGATCGTGAACTATGACCCGGACGCCGCCGGGCAAGCGGCCACGGAACGGTCGATCTCATTGCTGCTGGAAAATGATTTTGAGGTGAAAGTCCTGGCGTTGCCGGCGATCGGCGAGAAAAAAGCGGATCCGGATCTCTTCTTACGCGAAAAAGGGGCGGAGGCGTATGTGAAGGCCCTGAAGGAATCACCCCCGTACGTGGACTATTTGATTGGGCGGGCGCGGCAGATGGATCTGACGACGGGAGAAGGAAAGTTACGCGCATTGAACTTCCTGATGCCCTACGTGCAGAAAATCCCGAACGGCCTATTGCGGTCGGAGTGGGCCACCCGAATCTCGCAGCAGCTGCGCATTGATGAACCGGTGCTGCGTGCGGCGCTCAGCAAGGCCGCCGCGGAACGGCGCAGTGAGGTGAAGACAAAGCCGGAACTCGTCGGCAGAGCCGGTAAACCTGCCGAGCGGCGGTTGATTCGCATGCTGGCGGAGGCAGAAGGGTTCAAGAAGGAGCTAGCGCAAAGGCTGAAGCAGAGCCGGCTGCACCAGGGACTGGAAACCGAAAAAATTTTTGCGGCGCTGATTGTGGCAGGACTATCTGACCAGCCCATGCCTGCGACGGAAGTCGGGGCACTCTTAGAAGAGCGGGACCGACGGGTGTTTTTCGAAATATTGTTTGAAGAGGCGAACGAAGGAACCTGGGAAGAGGCGGAAAGCTGCCTGGAGGCTCTGCGGAGCAAGCAGATTGAGCAGGAACTGACCCAGGTACAGCGCGAAATCGAGAGCAGCCCCACGGCCGAGGCCATGCGCGGTCTTTTGGCGCGCAAGCAGGAGCTCATGAAGCGGCGGGCGGCCAGCTCGTGATTCCCCAATGCCCTTAACCGCGGGAGCCCTCGCCAGTGCCTAGGAAGGCCTCCCCCCTATGCCAACGAAGACATTGACGGGAAGGAGTTTACCCATGTAACGTAGAAGGGTTGCCCGGGTAACGGTTTCGCTCCTTTTTGCATCTATCAGAGGGACAAACTGGATGCATTAGGACCGTTAGAGCAGGGTCAAAGCAGACAGGCAGGGCGTGGGGCAGCGGCAAGAAATCGGCGCGGCGTACAAGGCTTCAGAGCAAAAATTGAGAGCTTCGCGGAGGGCTTCGTTCCTCCCTATGCCAATTCCCGGCTATCTCTGTCCGCTCTGTGTGCGTACCGCGGGCTTTACCGTGCGCGGTGGAAGTGCGGGACCGAAGCGATAGAAGAGCGGGAGGAGTGTTGTGGCGGCTACGGGCTTAGAAGAAAAATATGATGCGGTACGGCAGCTCATCGCCATTGGCAAAGAGCGCGGCTACCTGTTGTACGACGAGGTGAACGATTCTCTCCCCGCCGAAGTTCATTCTTCGGAAGAGATCGACGATCTTCTCACCACATTTGAACGCAACGGGATTGAGATTTACGAGGACGCAGCTTCAGCGAAGGCGGCGCGCGCGGTCGAAGTGTCTGCCGACCATGGTGATCGTGACGCGGTTGTCAAAGATGACGCGCACAGCGACGAGGGGGGAAGCGATCTGGACCTGACGCCGGGATCGCTCGAAAAGACCAACGACCCCGTCAGAATGTACCTGCGGGAAATGGGCACGGTGCCCCTGCTGACGCGCGAAGGCGAAGTAACTATCGCGAAGCGCATTGAGCGCGGGCAACTGGTGGTGATGAAGGCGATCACACGGTCGCCGATTGTCATTAAAGAGTTGATTGCCGTGGGTGAGGACCTGCGCAAAGGCGCTCGGTCGATCAAGGAAATCGTCCAGTTTGACGATGAAGAGCTGACCGAAGAGAAAATCGCCAACAAGACCAAGCAGACCCTGAAGTATATCGACAAGATTGCCAAGCTCTATGAGCAGGCGCTGAAACAAGCCGTCAAACTGGACAAGACGCCGAAAGCGAAGAAGAAGCCGTACATTCGCGCGAAGTGGGATGTAGCTCGAACTCGCGTTGAAATTTCCCTGGAAATTCGCGGGATCGACTTCAACCCGTTTGAGAAGAAGCGTCTGATCGACAAGATGCGCGGGACCGTCGAGCGGCTGCAATCACTGGAGCGCGAAGCGGGACGGTTGGAGCGCCGCGCGGACGTGTCCAAGGGCGAAAACGCCGCTGAAGCGCGCCGCGAGTTGCGGACACGCCGCTCGGAACTGAAAGATATCGAGGAAGCCAGCGAAGTCGGGCTGACGGAGCTAAAGCGTACGCTGACGATTATTCAGCGCGGCGAAGCGGAAGCCGAACAGGCCAAGAAGGAACTGATCGAAGCCAACCTGCGGTTGGTCGTATCTATCGCGAAGAAGTACACCAACCGCGGATTGCAGTTCCTGGACCTGATTCAGGAAGGCAACATCGGATTGATGAAAGCCGTGGACAAGTTCGAATGGCGCCGCGGTTACAAATTTTCGACGTACGCAACCTGGTGGATTCGCCAGGCCATTACGCGCGCGATTGCCGACCAGGCACGCACCATCCGCATTCCCGTGCACATGATCGAAACGATCAACAAGCTGGTGCGCACCAGCCGCCAGTTGGTTCAGGAATTGGGACGCGAGCCTACCAGCGAAGAGATCGCCAAGCGCATGGACATTCCGGTGTCCAAGGTGCGCAAGATCTTGAAGATCGCGCAGGAGCCGATTTCGCTGGAGACCCCAATCGGAGAAGAAGAAGATTCGCATCTCGGCGATTTTATCGAGGACAAGGCCGTGGTGTCACCTTCCGACGCGGTGATCAACCTGAATTTGAAGGAACAGACTTCGTCGGTGCTGAAGACGCTGACCCCGCGCGAAGAGAAGGTCATCAAGATGCGGTTCGGGCTGGACGACGGCAGCGAGCATACCCTCGAGGAAGTCGGCCAGTCGTTCGCCGTCACGCGCGAGCGCATCCGACAGATCGAAGCGAAGGCGCTGCGCAAGCTGCGGCACCCCTCGCGGTCGCGCAAGTTGCGCGCCTTCTTGGAAGGACCATCTCGCGATTACCTATAGAGAAAATAGAAATTAGAAAATGAGCATTGGAAAAGCGCCCGGTACAAGTCGGGCGTTTTTTTGTCTGCCTGATACTCGGCAATGATTTCTAGGGCTCCCACGAAATTTCCAGGGAAACAGGAAAGGTCTTCCGCCGGTCTAGAGGATTCCTGGTGAATCGAACTGCCTACAGTGTGGACTTGGTAGGGAGAAAGAAACGAAGCATTGACAGGAAATCGCGCGACAGATCCGGAGTGCGCGTCTGGGATTTTTGTAATCGAATCGCGGGCAATTTGCCTGGCGTACTCTTCCTTCCGGACTGCCTAAAAGACGGGCTGGCCGGGGAGGCCAGGTGGAAATTTTGTGAACCCCTTCTGGCGGATGCCCCCCGAGTTCGCTCGCTCCTACCGGCCTAGAGAGTGTGATCGTTTCCATCGTTCTAGATCCTCAAGGGAGCTCGACATAGGCGGAGTAGGTGTGCGGCTTGGGTAGGACTTCGCCGCACTCACGTAGCTGTTCGAGGTGAGAAACGATCGTCCTGTGGATGTTTTGCTCCGCTTCGCGGCGGGTCCAGCCGGTACAGACGCAGCCGGGCATGTCTGGAGAATAGGCGAGATAACCGGAGCCGGTCTCCTCAATCACAATGAGATATCTTTTCATGGTGCCAGTGGTGCCTCAGAGCAATCTGGAGCGAAACTCACTCCCCTCGAGCGGGCCGCGAATCCCGGATGCTCCGAAGGGCGCCAGTCACAGGAAGGAGGCGGGCAGGTGCCGACTTGCAGTTCAGTGCCGAGCCACTCGTCTTGTACCATCCAATGGAAACTTTCTGTTTCTTTACATTAATCTTCGAGGAGGCACGCGTCAACAAGCGCGTTGAAATTTTACGAAGTTGGGGAAGGTGAAGAGGAAGACGACGGAACTTTGTAGAAGTGGCGCAGGAGATGAATCAACCAGACGATCACGAAAAGTGCGAACCCAACGAGGACGCGCCACATTCTCTGGGAATTGAAATGCCCGACAGCCGGTAAATTGGCGTTGATGGCTTGCGAAATTCCATAGAGGAGCACAAACAACAAACCGCAACCGAACCAGGCCATATAGGCGGCAACGAATCGCCAAGTCTCGTCTCGCTGCTCCGGCGCCAGCCAATATGCCTTGTTCGGCAGATTGATTTTGTCCGGAGAAAGCATGGCCATCTTGCGGGGCACGAGAAAAGTGGGGATGGCAGTGACGGCGATGACCAGGGAGGTTAGCAAGAAAAAAACGAACTTCGGTTGCCAGCCATTTGGCGCGCCATCGGCGGCGAAATGGGAAGCCATCACGTTGGGAAGTTGCGGATACCGGTGAGCCCAGTGCAGCAGACCGAACGCCAGCATCAGGAGGTAGAGAAGAGTGGGCAGGCGGGAATCGCTCATGAGAGGTCCTGGATGAAAGGTTAAGTCGGTTGTTGCCGATCAGCAATCCTTTTGAACGAGTTTGTGTTCAGGAAGTCCTTGCGTTTCTTGAACGAATCGTTGAGATTGGGAAGAACCCCAGCCAAACGAATGACAGGATGTGAAGCAGCTAATCCCTTATGAGACGAACACAACAGATCGCGGCGGTGGTGATTCTCCTACTCGTGGGGTTCACGGTATACGGATTCTGGGAAACACGAAAACCCTTGCCGCCCGTGGCCGTTGCCGGAACAAACCCCAAAGAGGCGACGGAAAAAGCGCTGGTGGACCAGAGCCCGCTGAAGACCGCCCAGCAACTGGCGCAACTCGCGACTTCTCACAACGAGCGCACGTTGGCCCAGGAGGCGCTACGGCTGGCGGATTTTGATGTGGACCTGGCTTTCGACAATGCACTGCGCCAAGCGCGGCTGCACCCACCCCCCCTTTCGGCGGAGGCCAAAGAGTGCGAACAGCGGCTGCAAAAATCGGAGGCACTGCTGAGGGCCGACCAGGACCGCGTGAAGCAGCTCACCGACCAGGTGGCAAGAGCGCGCGAGGACAAAAAGGACGCTCTGGAAGCAGATCTTATCCAGGCGCAGGCGGACCTAGACCTCGATCAGGATGAAGTAGACGATGCGAAGGAAGATTTGATTCGCGCCGGCGGGGACCTAACCGATCGAATCGAGGCGCTGAAAAAAGAGCACGAAGAAACAGCGCATGGCACGGCCAGCGCGATTCCCACCGGGACGGAGCCGGCGGACCAGGTGGGTGTTTTGCATCGCGTGGAGCAATGGCGGCAGCTTCATCAAAAGCAGTTGCAATTGTGGCAGGCGAAAACAGACACGGAAACAGCCATGACCGCGTTAGCGGAAAAGCACAACGCTCTGGACGCGCAGATCGACGCCGAAAAACAGGCTGTGCCGGAGCTGGCACATCATTCCAAACAAACAAAGTCAGAAGGCGCGGCCGCGCACGTTTCCGCCTCAAATAAAAGTCAGGACGAAACTGCGGACCTGCTCAAAAAGACGCAGCAGCTCGCGGACAATCAAAAAATCTTGGCGGCCTACGACAAGCGCATCGAAACGAAGAAACAGCTTGCGGGCGTGTATGGCCAATGGATCGACTTCGTGGCCGGGCACCAGCGCGATGTCGTGCACCGCGCGCTTCTGGGGGTTGCCATTATCCTGGCGATCGCGCTGATCGGAATCTTTTTCAGCACGTGGATGGATTCGCTGGTTAAGCGACTGACCATGGATCGCCGCCAAATCGAGTCGCTCCGTACCGTGACCCGAACTACACTACAGATCCTGGGGCTCTTCCTAATTCTCCTGGTCGTTTTTGGGCCGCCGGGGCAGCTGGGCACTTTCCTGGGCCTTGCGGGCGCAGGTTTGACTGTGGCGCTGAAAGATTTCATCGTGGGCTTCATCGGCTGGTTTGTGCTGATGGGAAAAAATGGCATGCGGCTCGGCGATTGGGTGGAAATCAACGGGGTGACCGGCGAAGTGGTGGAGATCGGACCGTTCCATACGGTGCTGCTCGAAACCGGGAATTGGACCGACTCCGGGCACCCCACAGGACGGCGCGTCACGTTCACGAACAGCTTTGCGGTTGAAGGCCACTACTTCAATTTCTCTACCAGCGGGCAATGGCTGTGGGATGAAATACAAGTTGTGCTCCCGGCGGGGCAAGATCCTTACCCCGTGCTCGACGCCATTCACAAGAAGGTGATCGAAGCGACGCGGGAAACGGTGCAACAAGCGGAACAGGAATGGAGCACGACCACGACCTCGCGAGAACTGAGCGGCCTGTCCGCGGCGCCCGCCATCAGCGTCAAACCGGTTGTGGGCGGAATTGAGGTTGCTGTGCGTTACATTACGCGTGCCAACGATCGGTACGCGCTGCGCTCCAAACTGAACCAGGCCGCGGTGGAGTTGCTCGGTGGAAGACCCGAGCCGGTCAAAACCTAGGCTTTGCTGCGTGCGCGCACTTCCTCAGAGGTCAGTCCGTACAGCGGAAGAGTGGGCACGCCGAGCATCCCCAGATAAAGATAGATTTGCCCGCGGTGATGGATTTCATGCTCGACCATGGAGCGAAGCCATTTCCATGTGGCCATATCCACGCCTCCCACGTTGGGGCGTTTGCTTTGCAGATCCTCATCGGTGAGTTTTGAAAAGATCTCCATCGATTCAGCGTGGAGTCTTTCCATGAAGGCCAGGACAGCATCGCGATTTTCAGCGAGTTCCTTGCCGTGCGTGGTGTAACGGCTCCCGCGCCCTTGAACATTTTCGGCGAACAGGTAGCGTTCGGTGACAGCAATGTGGCGCAGGAGATCGCCCAGTGCGAATTTTCCCGGCGCGTAGGTCCAGTCGATTTCATCCGCGGGAACGCAACGAGCGACACGCATGGTGCGTTCCCGCACGTTCCCAAAATACTGCAGGAAAGGCTGAATGGTTCGGATTTCCATAAATGGCCTCGCTTCAAGCACGGCGGCTGGTGCAGCAATTTAACAAGAATTTCCAATCAGACGTCACGCCAAGGACGCACGCCTCACGATGACAATTCGCCTTTGATCTCAAAGATCGGGAACCGCTGGTGCCAGCGTAAGCTGGGCCGATAGGAGCTTGCGGGCGCGGCTGGCAGTCAAGGTTGCGCCAGAGTACAGGACGGCGAGCAGGAAAAAACCGACGGCGATGCTGAATCGTTGGGCTATCCAGCCGAGAGAAAAGGTGATGGTCAACTGAAGGACCGTGGCAATGATGGCGAAGGCGGATTGCGTGCGGCCCATAAATTGTTTCGGAACGATGCTCATCAGCGAGGATTGCGCGACAATGCCGGCGAGTGCGCGGAAAAAGCCGAAACAGGCTTGTAGCATGGCTGCGCCAAGCAAAAAACCGAAATAAGGGACGGCCACATGCCCCAGCGCCATTCCTGCCATAGCTCCCACATAAAGCGGCAAACGGAAACGTTGCGGCAATTGGCTGGTGATCACTCCGCCGATGATCGCGCCGATCGCCCAACCCGCTTCGATCAGACCCAGGCCCCGCGCGCCGGAATGAACAATGTCACTGGCCAGCGCCACGACCACCACGTTCGAACTGACAATGCTGGCCATGAGTAGGGCGTGCGTGATTCCCAACGCCAGAACGACCGGTTGCTGACGCAGATACGCAAAACCCTCCTTCATGTCCGAGTAAATCGCCAGTGACAACCCGGCTTCCGCCACTTCGGGATTTTCGCCGCTTTCCAGCGCTTGCACGGTTCCTTCCGTGGATTCGGAAAACTCACGCGGATACTGGCGATGTGTCAGCGGCGAAACATATCCGCTGCGGAGCGAGAACAGGCAGTAGGAAGAAACAAAATAAGTAAGGCCGTCGATGAACAGGATGCCACCGATGCCGATGTGGTCGTAGAGGAAGCCGACGAAGGTGCCGGCCAGGAGCATGCCGGTCTGTACGCCGACGAGCACGGTGGCGTTTGCGCCTGTGAACTGGCTGGGCGGGATCACTTCCTGCACCAGGGCGTTGACGTTGGCCCAGTACATCGCGGAACCGGTGCCGGTGATGAGGGTCATTAGGTACAGATGCCAAATCTGGAGATGGCCGTGCCAGGCGATGAAGGCGATGGCCAGCACGGCAAATCCGCGCGCAAGATCGAGCAGCACGCCCAGGTAGCGGCGGTCGTAGCGATCGATGAGCACGCCGCCCAAAAACGGCACGACCAGTCCAGGGAGTGTGACCACGATGACTTGCCAACTCACCGCCATGGTCGAATGCGTGGCGGACATGATGTACCAACTCACACCGATGAAGTTCATGCCACTGCCGAACAGCGAGATGAACATTGCCGTGAAGAAAAAACGGAACGAGCGCTGCCCCAGGAGCAGCGACCAGTCGACACGATGGCTGTGAGCCGTGGCCATGGAGTCCCACATTTTACTATTGAAGCTTCACGAAACCACACACAGCCATTCGGGACGTTGCCAAGAAGAATCGTTTATCACTTCGCAGACTGCGCTCGGAATGGCGGGCAGGGGCTTGGCCCACTACGGAAAAGGGTCCGTGATTTTTAGGTAGGTGGCGCACGCGGCAATGTTTTTGGAAGGATCGAGCGGATCGTAGAAGACAGGTACGGTCATGTCTTCGAAGACGTTACGGGTGAGATCCCTGCAGGAGTTACGAAAATGCTGGCCCGTGTTGGTCTGAAATTCGTAGTCAATTTTGCTGTAACTGGTTTTTCCTTGCTGAACCGATTGCTGGGAACCGACATGCGCGAAAGCCAATTCGCCATCGCGCAGAAGGGGCAAATTGCGCTTCTCGCGGAAAAACGGAACAAGCAGAACTACTGCGATAATCAGAAGCACGAACAGGAGCGGAAGCATCGCTGCCAGGCCCATCCCGCGGGGGGAGAAGGGGCGCCGGCTTGTGGCCACAAACAAGGTGGCGCTGAGAATCGCAACTGCGCCAAACGCGACGAGAACCGTAGCGCTTCCCTCGAAACGGAACCGAACGCGGCGTGGGCGCGGTACGGACCGTAGCATCTCGAGCGCAGGGTCCAGGGGCAGTTGCGCCCGCGCGAGGCTCGGATTCACCGTGAATTTGGCCGCAGCGATGGCCCTGCGCGTGGAGTAGTAGCCCCAAAGAGGAGCAAGAGCGATTAAGGAGAAGAGCGCGGGAACAAGGAAAATAGAGGACAACTCGGCACGCGAGGCTGTGAAAGCGACCAACAAAATCACGCCCGCAATGCCGACCGGTATTAGCCTCACGAGGCCGCTTTTCGTCTCCAAGGCAGCTTCCGCGCGGTCGAGGTTCCAGCCACACCGCGTGCAGAAGGGCTTGTTCACAGGATCGAAGAACCGGCGGAGCGAAACCGGCGAGCCACAGTGAGGACAGGTAATGCTGCTCATTAGGATTATTTTAACGGAACCGTTCGCGTTGCCATGAAGCAGTTTGATCCGCCTTGCGCTATTCAGAAACGGTTTGGAGTTTGTGGAACGCCGGCGCTTTCTGTGGTGAGGGAAAGGATGCGAAACCGTATGATAGCGGTATGACGGCATTGCTCGAGATTCGATCTCTGACGGTGGAACTGCCGACGGCGGCAGGCTGGGTGAAGCCTGTAAACGACCTATCCCTGCAGATTGCCGCGGGCCAGACGCTCGGACTTGTAGGCGAATCGGGCAGTGGCAAGACCATGCTTGCACTTGCGTTGATGGGATTGTTGCCGCCAGGGGCGCGAGTGCATGGAGAAACGCGGCTGGTTACGAAAGAGGGAACCGCAAAATCGCTGACGACCTTGGACGAAGAGGGCTGGCGCAAGGTGCGCGGTCAACAGATCGCCATGATCTTTCAGGAGCCCATGACTTCGTTGAATCCGGTCATGCGCATCGGCGCGCAAATTGAGGAGGCCATTCTCGCCCATCAGCCGAATCTGGAGCGCGGAGCAGTGCAGCTGCGTTTGCGAACTGCGATGAAACACGCGTCTATGCCCGAGCCCGAAACTCGGGCCCGACAGTTTCCGCATCAACTGTCCGGCGGTTTGCGACAACGCGCGATGATTGCCATGGCGCTGGCACCCTCGCCCGAGTTGTTGATTGCGGACGAGCCAACCACGGCTTTGGATGTGACTGTGCAGAAACAGATTCTTGATCTGCTTGACCGGCTGCGGCGCGAACTGGACCTGGCGCTGCTCTTTATCACCCACGATTTAGGCGTGGTGGCGAAGGTGGCCGACCGAGTCGCGGTGATGTACGCGGGGCGCATTGTGGAAGAGGGGCCGGTGCAAAAGGTGCTCCTGTCACCGCAGCATCCTTACACGCAGGGATTGCTGGCTGCCTCGCCGACACTCGAGCGCCGCGTGCTTACGCCTATCCCAGGCACTGTTCCGCAATTAAAGCAATTGCCACCAGGCTGTGCGTTTGCGCCGCGCTGTTCGTTTCGCCGCGCCGAGTGCGATCAGGCCGTCCCGGCATTCCGGCAAGTGGAACCCGATCATGGCGCGCGGTGCGTTCTGCCATGAGCTCTCTGCTGGAAGTGCGAAGTGTTCATAAGAGCTTTGTGCGCGGCGGCGGGGCGTTTGCCAACGAGGGTAAAGCGGAACGATTCGTGGCCGTCGAAGGCGTGAGTTTCGAGGTCGCGCGGGGAGAGACGTTCGCGGTCGTTGGCGAAAGCGGCTGCGGGAAAACCACGCTGGCGCGGATGGTACTGCGACTGATCGAGCCCGATCACGGCGCCATTCTCTTTGAGGGGCGGGACCTGCTGCAGCTTTCTGACGGAGCCTTGCGAGCGCAGCGGCGCGAGATGCAAATGATTTTCCAGGATCCGTTCGCCTCGTTGAATCCGCGGATGCGCGTGGGAGAAATCGTAGCGGAGCCGCTGGCGATTCACGAGCCGCAGCGTAGTTCGGGGGAGCGGTTGGGGAGGGCGGGTGAAATGTTGCGGCGCGTCGGCCTAGACCAAAGCGCGTTGCAACGCTATCCCCACGAATTTTCCGGTGGGCAGCGGCAGCGGATCGGAATCGCTCGTGCGCTGATTCTCCGTCCGAAGCTGATCGTGGCGGACGAGCCGGTTTCCGCGCTGGATGTATCGGTCGGCGCGCAGGTGCTACTCCTGTTGCAGGAATTGCAGAAGGAGTTTGCACTGACCTATTTGTTCATCTCGCACAGCCTGCCGGTGGTAGCACAATTGGCCAGCCAGATTGCGGTGATGCGCGCAGGCAAACTGGTCGAGTGTGGCCCCGCCGATCGGATCCTGCACCACCCTGGCTCAGGGTATGCGCGGGAGCTACTGGCGGCGGTTCCAGAGATACCCCGGCCCGGACAGGTGTGATACTTTCCCCCCAGGTCGTACGTACAACCCCTAGAAGCAAGTCTCTGCAATCGTGTGGTGAAGGAGTCCTCGAATGGCAACCGAACCCATGCCAACCCCTGCGCCGGAAGCGCCGCTCCAGGCGGCGATCTCCCCTTTTGGAAGAATCATGGGGATGTTTTTTTCGCCGAAACCAACATTCGAAGATATCGTCCGGAAGCCGACGTGGATCTTGCCGACGGTACTGATCATGATTTTTGGGCTGAGCAGCGTGGTGGCCCTGAACCAGCATTTCGACTGGAGAGGCTACATCTCCCAACAAATCGAGAAGAGTCCGCGTGCGGCGAGCTTGAGTGCCGATCAGAAGCAGCAGCAGATTGACGTGAGTTCGAAGTATGCGTCGACCTTTGCGTATGTATTTGGGGTACCAACGCCTTTGCTGGGGTTGCTGGTGATTTCCTTGCTGCTCATGGGGATCTATAACGTAGTGGCGGGCGCCGGGGCCAGTTTCAAGACGTCGTTCTCGATCGTCGCGCATGCCTTTATCCCCGCCACCTTTGTGGGCACCCTGCTGTTTATCCTCGTTCTCTTTCTGAAGCCGCTGGGGAACTTCGACCTGGAGAATCCCGTGGCCACGAATCTGGCAATCTTACTCCCTGAAGACGCCGCCAAATGGCTTGTTGCTTTTTGCAAGAACATCGATATCCTCGAACTCTGGAAGCTGATTCTGCTGGGGATCGGATTTGCGGCGGTGAATCCACGAAGGCTGAAAGGCGCGAAACCGTTTACCATCGTCTTCGGGGCGTTTCTCGTCTATGTGGTTGTGCGCACGGGAATCGCCTTTGTCTTCTCCTGATACACTGGTCGAGTGAATTTTTCGTTTGCCGTACTGCAAAGTGATCCGACAGGCGCGCGGCGCGGACGGCTGACCACGCCGCACGGCGCGATCGAAACCCCGGTGTTCATGCCGGTGGGCACCGCCGCCACGGTAAAAGCGCTCACGCAAGACGCGCTAGAAGAACTCGGCGCGGGCCTCATCCTCGCCAATACTTATCATTTATATTTGCGGCCGGGGCACCAACTCATTCGCAGGCTTGGCGGACTGCACGCCTTCATGGCCTGGCGGAACGCCATCCTCACCGATTCGGGCGGCTACCAAGTGTTCAGTCTTTCCGAATTGCGGAAAATTACGGAGGAAGGAGTGCGCTTCCGTTCCCACCTGGATGGCTCCGAACATTTGCTCACACCGGAAAAGGCGGCGGAGATTCAGCTCGCACTTGGCTCGGATATCGCCATGGTGCTGGACGAGTGTATCGAGACTCCGGCGCCTCGCGAGGCTGCGCAAGCCGCGCTGAGACGCACGACGGAATGGGCTCGAAGGGCGCGGCGCTACTTTCTGGAGTTTACGCACCGGGACGGAGCGCCGGCGCAATGGCAATTCGGAATTGTGCAAGGCGCCACGTTTGCGGATTTGCGGAGAGAGAGCGCGCGGCAACTTTTGGAACTGGATTTTCCGGGATACGCGGTGGGAGGGTTGGCGGTCGGCGAGCCGCACGACCTAACGTGTGAAATGGCGGCGGAAGTCACCGCGCTGCTGCCGCGAGAGCGGCCACGTTACTTGATGGGAGTGGGCCGTCCCGAACAATTGGCCGACTACGTGGCGCGCGGCATCGACATGATGGACTGCGTGCTGCCCACGCGGGCGGCGCGGCACGCTTGCCTTTACACCAGCGAAGGGCGCGTGCTCATCAAAAACAAAAGGTACATGGAAGATCAACGGCCGATCGACCCGGCCTGCCCATGCAGCGTGTGCCGCCGCTACACGCGCGCGTATCTTCGGCATCTGTTCGCTGCCGGAGAGATCACTGCCGCGATTCTTGCGACCCACCACAATGTGCGGTTTTACCTTGACATAATGCGTCAAATTCGAGAGGCTATCACTTTTGGGCATCTAGCGAATTTCGCGTCAGAGCTGCGCGCCCGCTATGCGGCGGGGCCAGCCTGAGACGAACTGCCCGGAACGCGGACCAGGTCCGCGAGGCTGTGGCGACCCGCGGTAAGTCGACTCTCAGCATGAGAATCGGGCGGGCAGGGTAAGCGGGGAAAATTCCCCGCTCTCGGACGGTTTTTTTCTCCAGTTACAGGAAAACCGGACGGTTTAAGCCTAAGATTAGGATGACGGACAGTTCCGAAAGGGTACGGTAAGAAACCACGGACATGAATTTAGCAGCTTTTCTATTCTGGCAGATGGGTGGCGTTGGGGGCATGGGCGGTTTTCTACTCCCCCTGCTGCTCATGTTCGGCATCATGTATTTCCTAGTGATCATGCCGCAGCAGCGGCAGCGTAAGAAGATGCAGGAGATGCTCAGCGCGGTGAAGAACGGCGACAAGGTCGTCACCACCTCGGGCATTTACGGCACAATCAATGGAATCGACGGCGACACTTTCATTTTAAAGGTTGCCGATAATGTAAAAATTCGCATCGCGCGAGCGGCGATTGCCCAAGTGGAGGCATCGGAAGATGCCAAGTAACTCCATAGCGGCTTGTCTGCTACTGCGCTTAATTTTCTAACCATGAACCCCAACTTGAAGTGGAAAGTAATCTTCATCCTGGCAGTTATTGTTCTCTGTCTGTATTTCATCGTCGGATTGCCGACCTTCCCGACGTCGTTCGCCCAGCTCAAGGATAATTTTGCGCACCAAATCAAGCTCGGCCTTGACCTGCAGGGGGGCACGCACATGATCCTCCAGGTGCAGGTGCAGGAAGCGGTAGCCCAGGAAACCGACCAGACCGTGGACCGGCTGACCACGGCGATGCGCCAGAGGAACATTCATTACGACGAAGTGCGGCGTGTCGACGATACGCACATCATCGTGCGCAACGTCCCCTCGGACCAGTTCTCTCAATTCCGCGATTTACTCCACGAGCAGTTTGAAAATACCTGGACCGTTGGCACAGCGCCGGGAGAGTCGAACGCCACGTTGCTGAGCCTGCGTCCCACCACCGTAGCCGCAATCCAGGAAACAACCATGTCGCAGACGCTCGAGACTCTCGAGCGCCGTATCAATGCTCTCGGCCTTACCGAGCCTACCATCCAGCCACACGGGCGCGTAGGCCAAGACAATGAGATCCTCGTACAGCTTCCCGGTGAAGGTGATCCGGCTGCCGCCAGGCGCGTGATTCAGGCGGGTGGCCAACTGGAACTGAAGCTCGTCGAAGATCCGCAAACCTATCCTTCCGAAGCCGCGGCGCTGGCGGCCAAGGGCGGGGTTCTGCCTCCGGGCAGCGAACTCGTTCAGGGCACCAGCCAAGCACGATCTCCGAACGGGCAAAGCACCGGGGACACTTGGTACGTATTGAACCGCACGGCGGCGGTCACCGGACGAGACTTGCGCACCGCAACGGAAAGCCGCAACACCGATATGCCCGGTCAGTGGCAGATCAACTTCGTCCTTTCAAGTGACGCCGGGCGGAACTTCGAACGGTTTACGGAGCAGAACATGGGCCGGCAGATGGCCATTGTCCTCGATAAGAAGGTCTATTCCGCGCCGACGATCCAAGGCAAGATTGCGGACCAGGGACGCATCGATGGTAACTTCAGCCAGGAAAGCGCCCACGAACTGGCGCAGATTCTGCGCGCCGGAGCCCTGCCCGCTTCGATCAAGTACCTCGAAGAACGCACGGTAGGTCCTTCACTCGGAGCCGACTCGATTCGCCATGGCGTTCAAGCTTCGATTCTAAGCTTGGTGGTGGTCATGGTTTTCATGGTCTTCTATTACCGCTTGTCCGGCGTAAACGCCGTGCTTGCGTTGATCTTGAACCTGATCATCCTGCTCGCCGCTCTAGCCATGTTTGGGGCCGTGCTTACGCTGCCCGGCATCGCCGGTGTCATTCTGACCATCGGTATGGGCGTGGACTCTAACGTTCTCGTCTTCGAGCGCATACGCGAGGAAATTCGGAACGGGAAGTCGGCATCGGCAGCGGTGGACGCGGGATTCGAGAAGGCCTTCTTGACCATTATCGACACGCACGTGACCACCGTGGTTTCCGCTGTTTTCCTGTTCATCTTTGGCACCGGACCCATTCGCGGGTTCGCCATCACCTTAACCATCGGTTTGATTGCCAACGTGTTCACCGCCATTTACGTGTCCAAGACGATTTTCCAGTATCACCTGGCGAAAATGGATCGCCAGGAAGAACTGAGCATCTAGCCACGGCTGCGGGGTTCTAGTACTCGGCAGGGTGGTAGCGCCGGGAACAAAGAGGAACACCCTGGAGTCTAAAGAAGGGAAGCGCAAAACGGCATGATCGAGCTTTTCAAACAGCCCAATATCGACTGGATGGGCAAGGCCAAATATTTCTTTGCTTTAAGCGGCCTTCTGCTGGTCATTGGATGGGCCGCTATCTTTTTCAAGGGCGGTATCAAGTACGGGATCGACTTCAAGGGCGGCACCAACGTGGATGTGCGTTTCGCCGAGCCCCCTAACATTGATAAGTTGCGCGCCGGTCTGAGCGCTCAGGGCCTCGGCAATAGTGAAATCCAGCCGGTTCACGATATCGGCAGCTCGAGCGCCAACGAAGTTTTGATCTTCGTGGAGGGCACAGGACAGAGCGACCAGGCTATTGACGAGAGCAAGACCAAGGTCCTCACTGCCCTAGGGGCGACCTATGGCGTTTCCAGTTCCTCCAAACCGGACTTCAATTCTGTCACTCCCTCAGCACTGGCAAACTTCCTTTCCCAGAAAGATCCTTTCGGACTCTCGATAGCCGCCGGCGACAAGTATCAGACGTTAGCGAAAAGCTTGCTGGCCTATCGTGACAAGGATAAGGGTGGTGTGATCACGAACCTGAGCGACCTCGGTCAGGTGAGCGGTGTGACGCCGGCGGTAGTTTCGGCGTTGCAGGAACACTACACTCTTGCGCCGTTCGCCATTCAGGGCGTGGAAATCGTCGGGCCGAAGGTTGGAGCCGAACTGCGCAACCAGGCAATTCGCGTTACCCTCTATGCTTTGGCAGGCATGCTGGTATATATTGCCTTTCGGTTCTACGGTGGACAAATCGGTGGTTCGAAGGGATGGGCAGCCAAGGGTGTTGTTGGCTTTGTGCTGCGCGTGATGGACCGCATCATTTTTGGACTGGCAGCAGTCCTCGCTGTCTTTCATGATGTGCTGATTACTCTGGGGCTGTTCAAAATTTTCGGGTTCGAGATTTCGCTGACCGTCATTGCTGCGTTGTTGACCTTGGTCGGTTATTCGATGAACGACACCATCGTCATCTTTGACCGCATCCGGGAAAACAGCCGGCTCTTGCGGAAGGAACCTTTCGCGGATGTAGTGAACAAGTCCATCAACCAGACACTTTCGCGAACGATTCTTACCAGCGGATTGACTTTCCTCACCGTGCTCGTCCTGTTCCTGATGGGCGGCCAGGTGCTCAGAGCGTTTGCTTTTGCCCTGGTGGTGGGGATTGTGGTAGGAACGTACTCTAGTTTTGGTATCGCTGCACCGCTGGTCGTCGCCTGGAATCGGTGGCGGGGACAGGGTGTTGCGGCAGACACCGGAACCGCAGCCGGCAACAAAGCCCGCGGGAATGAAGGCGGCACGCCGCGCCTCGCACCTGCCGGGAGGAGGTAGTGGTCACACATGTTTGAAGAAATGGTCGTTTCGAATGCGAAGAACAAGAAGACGAACAAGCCATGGACGGTGGTCATCTCCATGCTGCTCCAGTGCGCCTTCCTGGCGATTCTCATCCTGATCCCGCTGATTTACACGGAAGCGCTGCCGAGGACGTTGATGTCCTCGATCCTATTAGCGCCACCGCCTCCTCCTCCGCCTCCTCCGCCACCGGCTGTGGCTCAGATCGTCCACGTCAAACCCGTGGCCCATTTGATGGAGGCTGGCAAGCTCGTGGCTCCAAAGGTGATCCCGAAGGACGTGAAGATCATCAAGGAAGAAGAACAGCCGCCCGATATGGGCGTAGGAATTGCCGGTGGTGTCCCCGGTGGCGTCGCCGGTGGTTCGATGGGCGGCGTGATCGGAGGCGTCATTGGTGGTGCAGGCACGGCAGGTCCGCCACCGCCGAAACCGAATGTGACACGTACCCGCGTCGGCGGTGCGGTGCAGGCTGCCAAGTTGGTCAACCGCGTTCAGCCTATGTACCCGCCGTTGGCGCGCCAGACGCGCATCAGCGGCACGGTGAAGCTGCATGCCATTATCGGGAAAGACGGCGCTGTTCGCGAGCTGCAGGTTGTTTCCGGCCATCCGTTGCTGGTGCAATCCGCGCTCGACGCCGTGAAGCAGTGGCGCTACCAGCCCACGTTGCTCAACGGCGAACCGGTCGAGGTCGACACCGAAATCGACGTTATTTTCTCTCTCGCTCAGTAGTAGAACGGGACGGCGCGAGTCGTGGGACCTACGCGCCGTTCTGAGTACGCAGTGGAATCTACACTCTTGTTGGTTCCTGCCCGCAGGGGCCACTAGGAAATAAGGAGCAAACGAATGTTAGCAACAGTGTTTGTTTATGCGGCATGGCTTCAGGAGGCTGCCACCAGTTGGGACCTCCGTTCCATGTGGGGCAACATGGGTCTTCTCGCGAAGATCGTCGTGGTTATCCTCTTTATTCTTTCGGTCTATTCGTTCGGCGTCATGATTGACCGCTTCCTCATGTACAACAACGCGCGCAAGCAGTCGCGCCTGTTCGTGCAGCAGGTTGCCGGCGCTCTGAAGGATGGCAAGCTTGATGAAGCGATCGCCATTGCCGAGCGCAACAAGAAGAGCCACATCGCCAAGGTTGTGGCCACGGGACTCTCGGAATTCCAGTCCGCTTCCCAGCAAGTATCTGACGCCGAAGTGATCGAAGCCGCCAAGCGCGGTCTCGAACGCTCGGTCGCCATCGTACACGCGGAAATGAAGCGCGGTCTTTCGGCGCTGGCCACGATTGGTTCGACGGCTCCGTTCGTCGGACTGTTCGGCACCGTCGTCGGAATTTTGAACGCGTTTAAGGGCATCGAATCGCAGAAGGCAACGGGGTTGTCGGCGGTCGCGGGTGGTATCGCTGAAGCGCTGGTGACAACGGCATTCGGACTTCTGGTCGCCGTGCCTGCGGTGTGGGCCTACAACTACTTCACCAACCGTGTCGAAGCATTCGACGTGGAGATGGACAACTCCTCGATGGAGTTGATCAACTACTTCATTCTGCGCCGCGGCGCGAAGAAGTAAGCTGGAAGAAGGTAGACCATGGCCTATAAGCCAGTAGCCGGACCGCAGATGGCGGCACCAAACGTCATCCCGATGGCGGACATCATGCTCGTGTTGCTGATCATCTTCATGGTGGTCACGCCCATGTTGCAGAAGACCCATCAGGTGGATTTGGCCGCAGTCAACGATCCCCGCGATATGAAAGACGCGGATAAGGACGACGCCATCGTCGTAGCCGTCACCCGGGATGGAAGCATCTTTCTTGGAAACAGCAAGATCAAGAAGGAAGAAATCACCGGGCAGATCAAGGATCAGATCGCCAATAAGCTGGACAAGACCGTCTACGTAAAAAGTGACGCACGCGCCAAGTATGGCGAGGTGGTCGCCGTCGTGGACGAGATCCGTTCGGCTGGAGTCGACTCCCTGGGTCTCTTGACGGAAAAAGTCAAAGCACTCGGTGGCCCTCAGACACCGCCAGCACCGAAAGCCGGCACCTGAGGCTTGTTCGATGGTTTCGCCGTAGACGTCATTCGTTTGCTGAGTTGATGGCACCGCGCCGGCTCCCACCCGGCGCGGCCGACTCCTCCGAAAACAGGACGCCGAGGTTCTATAGGAGAACTCGCAATGGGAATGGATGTTGGAACTACCTCAGGAGCAATGGCAACACCGAATATCGTGCCTCTGATCGATATTCTGTTGGTGCTGATCATCATTTTCATGGTCATTACGCCGCTCACCCCTAAAGGTCTGGACGCGCTCGTGCCGCAGCCTTCGCCCAACCAGCAGCAAAACCAAGAATTAGAGAACAAGACCGTCGTGGTCCAGGTTCTGATGGGCGGCAAGCTCAAGATCAATAACGAAGACACCACTTGGGAAAACCTCGAACCGCGTATGGAGCAGATTTTTAAGGATCGCGCGGAGAAAGTTGCCTTTGTGAAGGGCGATAATGACGTGCTGTTCATGGATGTGGCCCGCGCCATCGATCTCATGAAACAAGCCGGCATTGATCGAGTCGGATTGATCACCGCCAAACTCGAGGCAGGTCAGTAGGTTTTCGCCGCAGTTTTCGCAGGGTGTGAGAGTCCTCCTCGCCGGGTGTATTTCCAGGCAGCGAGGTGACTCATGAGTATCGGACTTAGTGGTAGTAAAGGCGGGATTGTTTCGGATGTCAATGTAGTCCCGCTGATCGACATTCTGCTCGTGCTGCTGGTCATATTTATGATCATCCCGCACCGGCAGATGGGTCTCCAGGCCAGCTTGCCACAGCAGGTAAGCGGGCCGGTTCCCGTTGATCCTCTGCAGCCTATCGTGGTTCAGATTGCTGCGGATGGCTCGGTCCGGGTCAATGGGTCAGTTGTACAGCACGATGAGTTGCGCGGTCATCTCGAGAAATTCTTCGCTCTCCGTGCTCATCGCGTTGCTTTTCTTCAGGGAGATCGTTCCCTCGAGTTTCAGGTGGTTGCCGATGTTTTGGACCTCATGCACGTTGCGGGCGCTTCCCCGATAGGCCTGCTGAGTTCAGAACTGGAAAAAAACCACTGAACGTGATGGAATGACCCCTATAGGGCGCAAGTGAATCCACGCGCCGGCCCCCAATGCATCGGGGCGGTGCGACTCAGGGATGGATGCCTCAATGACTCAAGTAACGGTTGCACGGGGGACTTCCTCGAAGTTTTCCCGAATTGCTTGCCAGATGTTGTCCCTGGCGGTGTTGTTCACTCTCGTCGCCGGCGTTTCCGGATGCAACAAGCTCCGCGCCCGCGACCTTCTCAACAAAGGTGTTGCCGCGTTTAAAAACGCTCAGTTTGACGCGGCCGTCGAAGACTTCAAGCAAGCCAAGGAGCTTGACCCAGAACTCATCAACGCGCGCCTCTATCTGGCCACCGCCTATGCGAGCCAGTACATTCCAGGCGCTCCGTCGGACGAAAACATGCGCCATGGCCAGGAAGCCATTGCGGAATACAAAGAGGTCCTGGATAAGGATGCCAACAATCTCAGCGCGATCGATGGGTTGGCATCGATTCTCTACCAAATGGCCGGACAGCCCTTTGATGCCAAGAAATTTGAGGATTCCAAGGCCTACCACGAAAAGCACATTGCCCTGCGGCCCCAAGATCCTCAGCCATATTATTCCATCGGCGTAATTGACTGGGCCCTCGCCTATCGCGGCAACACCGAAATGCGCTCGGACTACAACAAAGCGCACATCAATAAGCAAATCAGGGACACCGATGCCCTGCCACCCGACGTTCGCAAGGCTTACACCGACAAGTACCAATCCTTGGTCGACGACGGAATCACCACCCTGAAAAAGGCCACTGAGCTTAAGCCCGATTATGATGACGCGATGACCTATCTCAACCTGCTCTACCGCCGTAAGGCCGACATGGTTGAGTCGACCGCCGAGCGTGATGCCCTTACCAAGCAGGCCGATGATCTGCTCGACAAGGTTAAGGAGATCAAGCAAAAGCGCGCCGAGCAGCCGCAGCCGCCAGCCCCCTAACGCGTTTCTCAAGTGCATCGGAAGAAGGCTCCAGCTCATGCGGGGGCCTTTTTCGTTTGGCTCCAGGCCGTAGCCTCCCCGGACTTTTTAAGCCTCGAAGCCCCCAGTTGCGCCGCTCTTCCGCAACAGGCATTCCGAGCGTAAAATAAGATATGGGATCGCGTGCCAACCTGCCCTTGAATTTCAATCGGGACCGCACCGAGCGCCAACTGAACGCCCGCCTCGAAGAACTTCTGCAAAAATTGAGGGTGAATCGTCCTTCGGAGGACCCCTGGCTGGTGCGCCGCGCGTATGATATTGCGGCAGAGCGGCACCGCGACCAGTTCCGCAGTTCCGGCGAACCCTACATCACTCACCTTCTCGAAGTGGCCCACATACTGGCAGACATAAAACTGGATGCCACCACGCTCGCCGCGGCTCTCCTGCACGATGCCATCGAGGACACGGAATATCCGGTATCACGCCTGGAAGAACGCTTTGGCTCCGAAGTCGCCCATCTAGTGGAGGGCGTCACCAAGATCGGCCGCCTGAACATGATGGCGCCAGAAGCGCGGCAGGCCGAGAACGTGCGCAAGATGTTGTTGGCCATGGTCAACGACGTTCGCGTCGTTCTGGTCAAACTCGCCGATCGCCTGCACAACATGCGTACACTCGAATTCCTGCCGCAGGTCAAGCAGCAGCGCATCGCCCGTGAGACCATGGACATTTATGCGCCTATCGCCCATCGCCTGGGGATGGCCATCATCAAGGGCGAGCTCGAAGATCTCTCCTTCCGTTACCTTGAGCCGGACGCTTATCTGGCCCTGCAGAAAGAAGTCACGGAGAAAGCTCCGCAGCACAAACTCTTTCTCGAAGAAGTTCAGAACACAATTCGTACGCGGTTAGTGGAAAACAGCATTCCCGCAGAGCTCGAAGCGCGCGTGAAGGGGCTCTATTCGCTACATCGCAAGCTGATCCGGCAAGAACGCAGCCTAGAGCAGATCTACGATTTGCTGGCCGTGCGCGTTATTTCCGATTCCGAGCGCAATTGTTATGCCGCGCTCGGCGTGGTGCACCATATCTGGCGTCCCGTTCCCGGTCGCTTCAAAGACTACATTGCTATGCCGCGGCCGAATCTCTACCAATCCCTGCACACTACCGTGATTCACGGCGGTCAGCCGTTCGAAATCCAGATTCGCACGCAAGAAATGCACCGCATCGCGGAAGAAGGCGTGGCGGCGCACTGGAAGTACAAGGACGGGCGGCCCGTTTCGAGCGATGACGATCAGCGCATCGCGTGGATGAGGCAATTGATCGAATGGTCTCAGGAACTGCAGGAGCCGGGCGAATTCCTGTCCACCCTGAAAGTGGACCTCGCGCCGGTGGAAGTGTATGCGTTTACCCCGAAAGGACGCGTACTGGAATTGCCACGAGGAGCCACACCGGTCGACTTCGCGTATTCGGTGCATACCGAGGTAGGGCATCAATGCGTGGGCGCGAAGGTCAACGGGCAGATGGTCACGTTACGCCACGAAATAGTCAGTGGTGACGTCGTCGAGATTCTCACGCAGAAGGGCCACAAGCCCAGCCGCGATTGGCTCAGCTTTGTTAAATCCTCTCACGCCAAGAGCAAGATCCGGCATTTCATCAATACCCAAGAGCGTGAAGAGGCCACGGAAATGGGCCGGCGGCTGCTGGAAAACGAATCGCGCAATTTCCCGAAGGGCTTGAAGAAAATTCCGGCCGAAGACCTGCAGAAACTAAGCACGGATTACGGCCTTTCGAAGGCCGAAGACTTGTTCGCCGCCGTCGGCTTTGGCAAGTTCTCCGCGCGCCAGGTGTTGGCACGCTACTTTGGGGAGCCCAGCAAGGAAACCGAGAAGAGCGACGAGGATGCAAAGCCAACCCTGGTCAAGACCGTCAAACGCATGCTGGGCTTTGGCGAAGCGCCGCTCATCGTCAAGGGCCAGGATGATCTGCTGGTGTTTCGCGCCAAGTGCTGCAATCCCATCCCGGGCGATGACATTGTAGGCTACGTGACCCGTGGCCGCGGCGTGGCTGTTCACACACGCACCTGCCCCAATGTGCAGAACCTTCTGTATCAGACGGAACGGCGGATTGCCGTCGAGTGGGGCGGCAGCAACGTGGACACATTCCCTGTGGAGCTGCTGATCCGCGCGAAAGATCGCCCCGGACTGCTCGCGGATATTACCGCGGTGATCAGCGGTGCAGGCTCCAATATCCGGACCCTGGAGAGCCGTCCGGATCGGCAGAACGCTCGCGTGGAAGCCAGCCTGGAAATCACCGACAAACGGCAGTTGGAATCTATCCTCTCCAACATTCGCCGCGTCAACGGTGTCTACGGCGTCGAGCGGACCTTCCAGGTCTGACCTCGCCGCGTTGCACGCATACCCCTGAGTGCTTTGCCTCGGCTACAGAAGATGGAGTGACGTTGCGATTTCCATCGTCTATAGTGGCTGCCGAATTTCTGCGCTTGTCTTGTATCCCTTGGCTGGCACGGCGAATCTAAGCCATCGACTCTAACTTCACGAGGCACCTCATGGACATGATTCTGGCAGCAGGAACGGCCGCACCGGATTTCACCTTGCACGTTACTCCCGACCAAAAACTCTCCTTAAAAGAACTGCGCGGCAAGCCCGTCATACTGGCATTCTATCCCGCCGATTGGAGTCCCGTTTGTGGCGACCAGATGGGGCTCTACAACGAGATTCTTCCGGAGTTTCACAAATTGGATGCACCACTGCTCGGAATTTCGGTTGACGGAGTATGGTGCCACGAGGCGTTTGCCAAAGATCGCCATTTACATTTCCCGTTGCTCGCGGATTTTGAACCAAAAGGTGCCGTGGCCAGATCCTATGGTGTTTATCGAGTTGAAGATGGAGTCTGTGGACGCGCACTCTTTGTTATCGACAAGCACGGCGTGATCACCTGGAGCTATTGCTCCCCGATGGCCGTGAATCCCGGGGCCGATGGAATTTTAGAAGCGCTGGAACATTTGCCGAAATAGGAGGGCGACCATGACTTTGAGAGTCCCCGTTGGAGAGCAGGATCACGTTCAAGGCAGCGCCGAGGCGAAATGCACTTTGGTGGAATATGGCGACTATGAATGTCCTCACTGCGGGCGCGCTTATCCCACGGTGAAGCGTGTGCAGAAACATTTTGGAATGAAGCTCCGCTTCATCTTCCGCAACTTCCCCTTGGTTGAGATGCATCCTCATGCCGAATCTGCGGCGGAAACAGCAGAGTACGCGGGCACTAAGGACAAGTTCTGGGAAATGCACGATGCCCTGTTCGAAAATCAGGAACAGCTGGGCGGCACGCTTTATTTGAAGCTGGCGCAGGGACTGGGCCTCTCGCCCCAGGAATTGCGCGAAGCCGTGGAAAAGCGAGAATTTCTCGCACGGGTAAAAAATGACTTTAGCGGCGGCGTGCGCAGCGGCGTCAACGGCACCCCGACGTTCTTCATCAACGGCAAGCGCCACGACGCCCCTTTTGAATACGAGGACCTCGTCCAAGCAATCGATGCGGCTTTGGCGTCGCCCTGAGCAGGAACCTCCCCCAAGAGCGCGGACCGGCCTTCGCGCTCGCCCCTGTTCGTCCGTCCAGTATCCGCGGAAGCACAGGCCCGCCGCTGCCGCCTTGTCCCTCATACAATGGAAGCATGAAGAAATGGCTCCTACTTGCCGGTGTGTGTGCTGTTCTGCTCTCGGGTTGCCAGAAGCATGCCCAGACCGATTACACCGCCTTGGATCAGTCCGGGATGTGGTCCTCCAGCCTGGAGGAACTGAAAACCTTGAAACCCAGCGATTTGGAGATCGCCCAGCTTACAAAACTGAAGCACGCTGGCGCATCCGATGACCTCTGCCTGGCCCTGCTGAAAGCCGCGCGTACGCACAATCACGAATTCTCGAATGGCGATGCTGCCATGGACCTTTCGCGCGCGGGTTATACCGACGCCGAGATATTGGAGATGGCGCAGTCTGATCAAATCGACATCCTGAGCGGCGAAGCAGTCACATTGAAATTAATTGGGCTGACGAATCCGACCGTTCAAGCGATCATCCACCGTCGTATTCAGGGATTGCCCACGCTTACCAGCGAGCAGATCGGGCGGCTGAAGAACACCGGGATGTCCGAAAAGCAGATCCTCGACCTCGTGAACCAGGGCCTCTCGAACGATCAGGCAGAAACACTCATTGCCCAACGGGAAGCCGTGCGCAACCACTCGGGAACTGGTTTCGTGCGCGTACGCGGGCGCCGTAATCGTTGAACCTCCCCACGCTCTTCCACATCTGATATTCTTTCACTCCCAGGTCAGGAGAATCCATCATGAAAGATGTCGTTTTGACGCCGCGTGGTCCAAAGCCCATCGGGCCTTATTCCCAAGCGATCAGGTCCAGCGGCTTTGTGTTCGTCTCCGGCCAGGTCGCGCTCGATCCGCAGACCGGCGAATTCGTAGGTTCAGACGTCCGCCAACAAACCGAGCGCGTTCTGGAAAATCTGAAAGCCATCCTGGAGGCGGCCGGTGCTTCCTTCCACCACGTTGTCAAGACCACCGTCTTCTTGAAAGACATGAATGATTTCGCGGCCATGAACGAAGTCTACGCGCGATACTTTGGCGCCGCGCCCCCTGCAAGGTCGACCGTTCAAGCGGCGCGTCTGCCGAAGGACGCGCTGGTTGAAATCGAAGTCATTGCCTCGCTCTAAGAAGTGCTTTGTCTCTAGACGGGATTGCAAAAGAAAACGGCCATCGCGCACAAACGCGATGGCCGTAAATTCTAGGATGAAGCTCGATTGCTTACGGGCGATCGGGGCTTTCAAGAGCCTTGTAAATCGCAAATCCAGTTGCAATACCTGTAAGCGCTGTAGCCATGATCAGAAAGCGGCTGCGGCCGGCCTTCAGTGGTCCCCCGCCACCGTGCTGAGGTCCCTGGCTGCCGGAACCGGCGCCCGCGGGCTCTTGCGCATCCGTAGAGGGGTCTAGCATCACCTTGTAGGAGGTGCCCTCCGGGATGACTTGGGTTTCATCCTCGACCGTAACGGTAAGGCCGCCGCGGCGTGCCGTCACCAACAATTCCTTCTCATTCAAATAAGTGACTTGTCCGATCGTGGGAGCATCCGTCTGCGACCGAATGGCAGCCTTCGAAGCAAACAGCGTGAACGCGTGCGCGTTGCCCGTAGAAAATGTGGCCGTTCCCAACAACAGTTGAGCAGAGGGGGCACCCTCACTGTCATTCACAACTGCCGCGGAGGAGCTTAGCAGGAGCAAGCGGGCCGCCCCGGCACGCACCTGCATATTACCCTGCATCTCCGTGCTTAGCTTGTCGCCACCGTAAACGGTCGTACCGATATCCGCGTTCGCTTGACCGACATGGGCGCGGTCGGCTGCAATCACGGTGCCCAGCGGGGCAACGTTAGGGGCCGTGCCTGCAAATGCCGGCATACTGGTAAGACTCAAAGCCAATGCGGCTGCACAGATCGCGCGCAGTGGTTGCATAAAACCCTCCCAGGCGGAACGGGAGAAGCATACTTCGTCTCACACTTTGTCGTCAATCAGTAAACAAGGGCCTCCCGGGGCTTCCATCTCCTGATCCTTCCTGGCTGCTTTCCACCGTGCTGCTGGCGGAACCGCCACATCACTGTTAGAATCCATTCACTGTATGGCTGACTGGAAACAGATTACCGCGCGTATTCGCCGCGCACGCACGGGCAAAGATCCCGCCGGACAATTGACCAACCTTTTTTCGAAGACCCGCGATGCCATGGTGGCTTTCGAACTGGCGCGTTACTTTGAAACCAGCGGCAACACCGCCGATGCGGGAAGGTGGTATCTAACTGCCGCAGAGCGCTTCCGGCGCGCCGACTGGAAAACAAAAGCGCAAGAAAGCGCCACGCGCCTGGGGGCCACGGAGCCCGCAGAGATTCCTGCGACCCCTCCTCGCACAAAATCGGCGGAGCCTTCTTCCGCTGAGCCAGCTGCAGAAACTTTCTCTCAAGAGCAGGAGCCGCCCACTTCCTCCTCTTCGGAACACGCGGATTCACCCGAAGTGTCGGCTTCCGCCGCCCGTCCTGCCTCTGCCCCGGTGGAAGCGAACCGGCAACGGCGTGGGCGACGTGGTGGGCGAGACGCGCGTCCTCCTTCCCGGCGCTCCTCACAGCATTCTCCTTCCCGAGAGCCGGCTCCCCCCCGCGCCCCCGCTCCCCGTCTGGCTTCCGACGAAGACCAGACTCGGTCGATCGAAGGGCCCCCGGCCGAGAGCGCTCCAGACTTGCCGGCCGCCCCAAGCCTCCGCGGCCGTTACGGCGATCCGGGACTCTCTTCGCGGCTAACACAATTGGAAATGAATTTTCGGCGTCTACTGGCCTCTGCTCCCACGCCCCTCGACGCGGCCGACAAGGCCCCTGCGGGGCCTGGCGTTTGGGTACTCACGGACTCCGATCTAACGACCTACTACTACGTAGAGCCTTGCCAGACGTTGCGTGTGGCCATACCCAATCTTCTCCGGGGTGGCACAGTCCGCAGAGGAGAATCCATTCGGCCACGGTTGGCGGAATACCTCGGTATACCGGAAACCCGGGTCGCCAAGTACCTTGGAGATCACTGCGTGGTCCGCTGGCTGCAGATGGATGAAGATGCAGCACACTTCGCCCACTTCCTGGTTGCCGTGCTTCGTCCGGCCCTGAACGAATAAGAAAGCGCTGACCGCAAAGAGAAAGTTGTTTCTATCGATTCCTAACAGTAAACCCCTTATGCTTCTTCAACTTAGCACCATTTAGTGGCCCCTGGCGCCGTTTAACCCTCATTTTTGACCGTTCAGCGTATCCTGCTGGCTAATCCCCGGGTGCCCCTGCAAACTGTATCGGTACAACGATTTAGGGTGCCGCCTCGCCGCGTGCTACCCTAAACTAGAGCCTTGGGGGCTGTAGCAAAGCACGTTGCTGGTCAGGCTCGATTTGGCGTTTGGGGTCTCCCGAAGTAAAGAACGATTTCTCGAAAGTGAGGCAGCCGCAGTATGCCCAATTCTATCGCTACGCAAGTCTTCCGGTCGCTCGACTGGCTAGTTTGCAAGACGGCGGGTATCACCTTCGATACCATTCAATATTTCAATAAGCGCAATCCCAATCCCTCTGCAACCCCGCAGTGGTCCGATAAGCCGCTGCTGAAGTCCTGGGAAAAGTCCAAGCCCACGCTCGGCTTCCCGCGCCAGACAGACTCGCTCTGCCCGGCCTGCGTGCAGGAAGCCCGCAAAGCCATCATTGATGGTGAAAAAGATTGGCGCGACCTGATGAACGAAAAGGTCGGCGAAATCAAGGCCCAGATCGTCGAGCGTGACGGTCAGGTCTGGATGGTGAAGGATTGCCCGCAGCACGGTCATTACGAAGACCTGATGGCCGTGGACTCCACCTTCCTGAAGTGGATCGAGAGCCAGTTCCCCGGGCGCGATATTCCGGCACACAACGATGAAGGCCTGCACAAGCATGGCTCTTCGAATGTCCGTTATGGCCGCGGCTCTGTGCTGACCGTGGACCTCACCAACCGTTGCAATATGATGTGCGATCCGTGCTTCATGGACGCCAACCAGGTTGGCTATGTTCATGAACTCTCATGGGAAGAAATTCAGGAAATTCTGGATAACGCGGTGAAGATCAAGCCGCGCCGTCAGATGTCCGTGCAGTTCAGCGGCGGCGAACCGACCATGAGCCCGTACTTCTTCGACGCTATCCGGTATGCCCGCAAGGTGGGCTACAACTCGGTGCAGGCGGCGACGAACGGGATTGAGTTTGCCAAGAGCAAGGAATTCAGCAAGAAGGCTTTCGAAGCAGGTCTGCGCTATGCCTACCTGCAGTTTGACGGCATCGGCAATGACGCCAATAGCCATCGCCAGATCGGCAACCTGTTTGATGTGAAACTGCGCGCGATTGAGAACCTGCATGAAGCGGGTATCGAAATCGTGCTCGTGGTGACCATCGTCAACAACGTGAACAACGACCAGGTGGGTTCGGTCGTGAAGTTCGCGATGGAGAATCCCAAGAAGATTGCGTTCATCAGCTTCCAGCCGGTTTCCTTCACCGGCCGCGATGAAGACATCACGCCGGAACGCCGTTTGCGCCAGCGCTACACGCTCTCGCACTTGGCCAAGGACGTCAGCCAACAGGTCGGCAAAATTGAACCGACGCGCGATTGGTTCCCCATCTCCTTCATCAGCACCTTTGCCGGCTTTGCCGACATGGTCAAGGGCAACGAATCCCAGTGGGGTTCGCTCTCCTGCGGCTGCCACCCGAACTGCGGCGTGGGCACGGCGATCATGATCAATAAGGAAACCAAGGAATGGGCCCCGGTGCCGCGCTTCCTGGATGCGCAGAAGCTTACCCGTGACGTCACCGCCATTACCGACGCGGCGCGTGGCAAGACCTTCTCCAACTTCATGATGGCCATGGCTCTGTTGAAGAATTACCACGCGTTCCAGGGACCCAAGGGCTTGAAGCTCTGGGATCTGTTCAAGAAGTTTGACAAAACCTGGGCGCTCACCAAGGGTGCCAGTTCGAGATACGGCCGCAGCTCCCCGGAACGTACCTACGAAGACGCCATGAAGCGTCGCCAGGAAGATCCCTGGAACTTCCTATTCATCGCCGGAATGTGGTTCCAGGATTTGTTCAACTACGATTTCCGCCGCACCGAAATGTGCATCATCCCCTACGGCACGCAGCAGGGCGAGATCAGCTTCTGCGCGTACAACACGGGCATTGGCTGGCGCAACATCATCGAAAACATGCACAAGAACGCAACCGTCGCCGAGTGGTACAAGAAGAATGGCAAGCACGAGATTTATGCCAAGGGCAAGAACGTCAGCCTCGGCTCTTACGAGCACTCGCTCGTCATTGACGCGGAAGACGCCGCCCGCATTCGGCACATCGAGCACGACATTCCCTTGACCGCTGCCGAAGAGAACCGCATTCGCCGCAAGAAGGCTCTCGAGGAGCAGGCCAAGGTTCGCGCGATTTATGAGGAACTGGTTCTGAAGAAGCCGCAACTGGCGGTTGTGCAGATTGGCACGGTCAGCGACATCGCCAAAGCGGTTCCGGCGAACTTCACCAACGCCAACAAGCCGGTCTCTATTGCGCCTGCCACGGGCAATGGAAATGGCAACGGTCATTCAAATGGCAACGGCGCTTCCGCAACCAAGGAAACGGCCGCCGAAGCCGTCGCCGGCGACTAAAACCCCACTCCCATTCAATTTCTCTGCGGCCCTGGCTTCGTCCGGGGCCGCTTCATTTGTACGCCGATTCAGAATATCTCCTCGCCCTGCACCCCCCTGGCCGCCATGTGCGATATTCTTCTGAAGTGACCCCCACGTCCAAGCTGGAGAATCGCGTAGCGCTGGTGACGGGTGCGAGCCGCGGCATCGGGAAAGCGATCGCGCTGGCACTTGCCCATGCGGGTTGTAACGTCATCGTGCACTACAAAAAGGAGCAGGCCGCAGCTGAGCGTGTGGCTGCCGCTATCCGCGAAATCCACCGCACGTGCAAGGTGATCAAGGCCGATGTTTCCTTTCCGAACCATGTGCAGCGACTCGTGGACGAAGCCGAGGATGCTTTCGAGAACATCGATATCCTGGTCAACAACGCCGGCATAGCAGAATCCAAACCCATTTCAGAACTCACACTTGAAGATTGGGACCATACTCTCCGCGTGAATCTAACCTCCGCCTTCCTGTTGACCCAGCGAGTTCTCGAAACAATGCGGCCGAGAAAATGGGGCAGGATCATCAATATATCCTCGGTAGCGGCGCAAACAGGGGGAGTCATTGGTCCACATTACGCCGCTTCCAAGGCCGGCCTGATCGGGCTTACGCATTCCTATGCCTCGCTGCTGGCGAAGGAGGGCATTACCGTGAACGCTATCGCTCCGGCACTCATTGAGACCGATATGATTGCCGGCAACCCAAACGCCTCCGTTGCCCGAATTCCTATGGGGGTGTTGGGGTGTCCCGACGAGGTTGCTCGTGTAGCGGTGCTCCTTGCCGAAAGTGACTACACCACTGGCCAGACCATCAGCGTCAACGGTGGCTGGTACATGACCTGATGCTCCTGCGCTATAATGGATATTAGCGCCGAGACCCAATTTCGGCGCTCTTTTGGAGACATTTCCACATGCCGATTTACGAATACGTCTGCGATAGTTGCAACGAGCGCTTTGAAAAGATTGTGATCAACAAACAGGCCGAGATTACTTGCCCCAAGTGCTCCAGCAAGAAGGCCACGATCCAGCTTTCCGTGTTCGCCACGGCCGGTTCCGGCTCGTCCACCCCCTCGGGAGGCTTCTCCGGCGGCGGAGGCGGCTGCTGCGGTGGTGGCTGCTCCTGCCACTAAGCTCGCACTGGGCGGCTTGTTTGCCCTGAGTTTCGATGGGCCGTCGCTTTTGCGATGCACGCCTCACGTCTGCGGGAATTAAACCCGCTACTTCCATGCAACTAAGAACGAAAGCCGGACTCACTTTGATTGCCTTGGCCCTCGGAATCTTTGCTGCGTGGAACCTGTGGGCAAAAACGAGAAACCTCGCGCCCGTGAACGTCCCCATCTCCTTGGCCGCGGGCCAAAGCGTCTGGTCAGAATTCAAACTTAACTTTGATGCTGTGTACCTCATCGAAATCGAAGCGGAGAAGACCATTCCCCTCGACACTCTGCGTTGTCTGATGGGGATCGAAGCGGATGCAGGGCTGTGCAAAGACACTCCTACCGCGATCGGCGCCAACTGGATTCTCTCGAGCCAGAGTCAAGAGCTGCGCCGGGGGAGCTCTGCGGAATTGCACACTGCGCCCGTCCAAGCCAACGGTGTCGCGCGCGTAATTGGTGAGTTCCAGGGCAAAGCCGGACAGGAATACAGGCTACAAATCACGTTTACCGCCGATGGTGGTGCGCTCGCCGCAAGCCAACCGCGGCTAAAAGTTGGCGTCGCCAGCATTGCCTATACCGACCTTCAGTCCGCCGGCGTGCTGGTCTTTTCGACGATCTTCATCTTCGCTTTGTTCGGAGTCGTGTTGCTTGCGATTTCCGCCTTCGCGCGGGGCGGAAAAACGAGGGAGGAACACGGCCGCTTTGTGTGACACGTGTCACAACTTGGCGTGACTAACCTCACAGCCCTGCTCTCCCTCCCATCGCAAAATGCCCGTGCACGTTGCGCTGATTTCCAGTTGTTGTCGCTTCAGGTTCGCCCTTTCCCGTACGTGCTTTTGGCCCAGTTCGGCTGCGGGTTCATCAGGGCAACGCTACTCCACCGCCCACCCGACCTTTGAAAGGAACGGCAATGGCTAAACTGCAGATGGGAGCTCAGGAAAGAATGGAACTTCTGGCGTACCTGGAGACGCTCCTTGGTTGCGTGAAGTCGCTGCAAGCAAGCGTCGGCGAGGTGATGGACGATGTCGCGGCGATGCGCAGTTCCGTGCTTGAGGATTCGGTAGAGATGGCCTCCTGCAAGACCTGGCAAAGATCCCGGGTGGGCGTAGAAAAGCCTTGGGTACAGGAAGCGTTGCGTTCCTACGACGATTTATTGGAAGTGATAGGTGATTCGCCGGAGTACAAAAACTAAATTCAGCGCCAGTTCGCCGGAGCAAATTTCCGCCGACGGGGCTCACCCCTGTCTCCTCGAAGTGAGCCCCGTTCATTTTTCTTAGAGTCCTTCTCAACGCGAGTAATTCTTTAGATAATCCGGAACCGGCGGATCATTTTTCCGCTGCGCATCCGGCACCGGTTCTTTGGCGACGGTTTCTAACGGCACGACCCCGGCCCATACCGGCAGAGTGTAATCCGCCTCATCATCCACGGGTCCGCCGGTACGCACCTTGGCGCTGACCTCTTCGAGCGGCAGGGCAAGCACAGTGGTGGCTTTCAACTCCTGTTCGGTAGGTTGCCGCACGTCGTCCCAACGGCCCTTCATGACGTGGTCAGTGAAAATACGCAGTGCTTCCATTTTTTCGGCTGGGTTCTCCACCAGGCGAGCGGTTCCCAGGATGACTACCGAGCGGTAGTTTACGGAGTGATGGAAAGCCGAGCGCGCGAGCACCAGCCCGTCGACATGGGTCACGGTCACGCAAACGGGTACGCCTGCACTCAACGTCTTCAACATGCGGCTGGCGGCGCTGCCGTGTAAATACAATAAATCCCCGGAGCGACCGTAGTTGGTGGGAATCACAAAGGGCTGGCCGTCCACGGAGAAACCGACATGGCAGACGAAAGCACTGTCGAGTATCTGGAAGACGGTTTCACGATCGTAGTGGCCGCGCTTAGGCAGACGCTTCACCTGCGTGCGTTCGGTTGGTTGGAATTCGCTCATGCACCCATTTTAGCGGGAAGGTGGCGTGGCGCCAGAGCCAACTTGGCTGCCAGCGGGCTGTTTGCGTTGCTGCGAGGAAAGCCAGGGAACCAGGTCCGCTTCGGCAAAGGCTTTGTTCCAAACCTCATGATCGGATTTGTGGTATTCGGTGTAGCGGAGATTGGCATGAGCTTTTCTTAGTTGAGCGATCATGGAGCGGACCATGGTGACCGGCACAGATTGGTCCTCGTCTCCTTGAAACACCCACAGGGGCACCTCGACAATGGCAGGGACGTCCGAGAATGTATCATAGGCAGACATCACGATGGCGCCGGCCCATATCCCCCGATAATTCTGCAGCAGCGACCAAACCCCGAGACCGCCCATCGATTGTCCACCGATGTACACGCGGAGCGGATCAATGGAAAACTCCTTCTCCACTTTCGCAAGGGCTTCCATAGTCAGGAGCAGCCACTTGCCGGGCAGATTGAACTCTGGCTCTGACCAGCTATCTCCCGAAGGGCATTGCGGTATCAGTACAAACACCGAAAATTTCGTCTGCACGTCACTCGTGGTCCAGAAATGCGTGCCAATCGCATCCTTTTTCGTGAGTTGCTTTATGTTATCGGACCCTCGCCCGTCGATACCGTGTAGCCACAGCAGGAGCGGATATTTACGGTTCGCGTCGTAGCCCAACGGAACAAAGAGACGATAGGGCAAGCGAGCACCCTTTTTGTCGGCCACGAAGTCTTTGCGGAAGTCGATGTCGTCTTTCGTCAGTTCGCTTGCGGCCGCGATTCCTTGCCCGAGGAAAAGGAGCAAGAGCGCCGCGCAGCAAGCCCGCCAATTCACGTATATCTTCTGCATGACTACTCCTTCGCCGCTGCTGGGTTTACGGCGCCGCGCACCACACGGAGGCCGACGTATTCCGGCGCGGGCGCACAAATCGAACGCGTATCGGCCGGGCAGTCCGCGCTGCCACCTGCGGGCTTGCCCTTGCCGTCCGCAGTCAGCACCCATTCCGCCGCGTTGCCGCTCAAGTCAAAGACGAGTTCCTCCGTCTCCTGCCCTTGGCCCGCAAAACTCCCCACAGGCTTCAGTAGTGGCGCCGGCCCCGGCAGATCTTTCAACTTTTCGCGCAAGCGGAGGGTGTCGTCTGGATTCGGAGCGTAGCCGGCCCAGTAATCGAGAGTATTCTCGCCTTCTTTCTTATCGTATTTCCCCTCCAATTCGTTCTCATTGGGCACACGCCAGATCTGTCCTGTGAGCTTGCTCAGCCATTCCGCGTAGGCCTTGGCTTGTTCGAGCGTTACGCCGTTCGCAGGATAATTCTCTGTGCCTCGTGCCACTTTATAGTTCTTATCGAAGGCGGAGAACTGGGCGCGCGTCACTTCAAAGCGACCTATTTCCAGATCGCCACGTTGCACAACCTCCGGAATCAGCACAGATTTCCCTTTGCTAGTGAATGTGGTTCCGTAAATTTCGCTTGTTCGGGCCACGCTCTTAGTCCGCAAGGCAGTCTCCAGAGGGGAGCCGGCTTTTAACGCTTCATTCACCGGCGGCGCGGTTTTGAAGAAATATTTTTGGAACCAGGCCATTTCTTCTTCCACCTTGCGCATCTGGTGCGTCAACTTGCGCGGCCCGTGCGGTTCGCCGGGAAAAACCACGAATTTCACCGGCACTTTGCCGTAGTACTGCAGAACGCGAAAATAGGACCAGCTTTGCGAAGGAGGCACGTTGGTATCCGCCGTGCCATGGAAAATCAAAACCGGCGCCTCGACCTTGTCCATTTTGAAGAACGGCGATTTGCGGATGTACAGCTCCGGATCCTGCATCGGAGATCTGCCGAAGTAGTAGGAGTCGAACGAATCGCCAAAGTCCACGTTGCCCCAGTCGCTGATCCATTCAATGTCACCTGCGCCGACACTGGCTACCTTATAGCGTGACGGATACGTGGTGATCAGGCTGGTGGATAGAATGGAGCCGTTCGACCAACCCATGGTGGCCACCTTGTCGGGATCTACGAGCCCTTTTTCGATCAAGTAATCCACACCCGCATTGATGTCTGGCGTTTCGAGGTCGTAGTAATTGCCGCAACAGATCGACTCGACCCATTTCAATCCGTAGTTGCTGCTGCCGTGATAGTTGGGGCTCAGAACAAACGCTCCGCTTTGCGTCAGGAGTTGGTATGGATAGGTCCAGCGATCGCTCCAGGCGTCCAGGTCTTGTGACGTTGGGCCGCCGTGAATCGCAGTAATGACTGGATATTTCTTTCCGGCTTGGTAGTTGACGGGATAGCGCAAGATGCCTTCGACTTCTTCATTGTTGGACCCCTTCCAGCGAATGACTTCCGACTTTGCAAAGGCCCTAGACTTGATGAGGTTTTCATTCACTTTCGTGAATTGCTTTGGATCGACGAGGTTGCTTCCCTCCAATTGCGCGCGAAAAAGCTGAGGCATGCGGCTGGCGGTTGAGGATTGATAGACGATCGTTTTTCCATCCCGGCTGATGTCAAAGAACTGAATGTTCTTGGAGTGTTCGCCCTCTAGAGTTGTGCGTTTCCACCGCCAGCCGTCGCCTCTCTTTTCTCGGGTGTAGTGGGCCACGTCGAAATGCGCCCCGGCGGACAGCAAGGTCACGAGTCCGTCAGACGTAGTATGCAGATCGCGGCCCGCACCGTTTTCCCAGTCGAGTGGGACTGGGACGCTCTTGCCACTGGCCAGGTCATAAAAATAAACAAGCTGGATCGTGGCCGTCAGGAATCTTGCATCATTCGAAAACGGGGCAGTCACGTAGAACCCGGAGTTGTCCGGGGCCCATACTAGGATATTTGGATAAACGCGGCCATCCGTGAAAATCTGTTTTTCCGTGCCATCCGCAAGGTTGTGAAGAAATGTGACCGGTGGGACTTTCTGATCGAAGGTGTAATGCAGGCTCCGTGCGTGGACCGCCACCGCGTATTTTCCGTCCTTGGAAGCGCTCCACCGTTCGATCCAGTCGGTGTTATGGGTCATGCGCGTGATTTTCCTGTCTTTTACGCAGATTTTGAACAGGCGAATGGGAGACTCGTGGTCGGCATCATCCACGATTTCCGAGTCGTCCTTCTTTTTCTTTTGGGCCTGCTCATAAGCCGTGGGATCCTCCTTCGCGCTGAAAAGCAGCGTGTCTTTGTCTAGCCATTGCAGCTGATGAGCAGCGCGATCGAGTTCGGTCAAGGCGTAGGCTTCCCCACCATGCGCGCTGATGAGCCAAATTTGCGTCCCGGCGGCTTCAGGTTTGGCTCCCGGACGCGGCCGGGAACTCAAGAAGGCAATCCATTCTCCGTCCGGAGACCATTGAGGGAGTGAAACAGTGTTGCTTCCCCGGGTCAGCTGCACCGTGCGGTCTTCGGTCAGGTTGGTCAGAAAGAGATTGGAAATGCGTTCGTCCCTTTCTTTGTCCCCTTCCGATTTAATCCAAACTGCGGATCGCGCGTCAGGCGAAAGAGAAAAGTCGACGATGGATTCGGCATAGATGACATCCTCTGGCTTCCATGGACTGGTTTTGTCGAGGGTCTTGGTGTCCCCGGCAGCAAACAGGAGTTTGCCAGACAGAAAAATCGCCACAACAATGACAAAGAGTGAGAAGCGTTTGCAGGACACGAGGTTCACCCGTTCGAAAAGGATTCGATGAAATACGTAAGCATCCCTATCCAGTGCGCCAAGAGAATAGTGTAATTGATGCACAATGGGAATGGTGTAGTGTGAAGCACGCCGCTTGAGCCTGAGGAGAAATCATGACCGCGCAGAAACCGCCGTTCAATAAGGATACCTTTCAATTCTTCCACGAATTGGGCAAGAACAACCGCCTGACCTGGATGAACGAAAACCGCGACCGGTATCGGGCTTGCATCGTGCAGCCTTTTCGACGGTTGCTGGAGGATCTTGCTCCCCATGTTCTGGATTTGAACGAAGCTTTTGACGTCAGCGGCAGGACCGGTGCGAATTTTTCGCGGATTAACAGGGACATCCGATTTGCGAAGGACAAGACACTCTACAAAACGCAGATGTACCTGAAATTTCAGCTGCCCTCGCCAGGCGACCGCGAGGGCGGCCAGCTTTATGTCGGACTCTCGACCAAGACTGTTACTGCCGGCTTCCGCATCTATTCGGGTGCGAAGAGGAAAGAATCTGCGCTAGCTTTCATAGCGCAGCCTCGCGTAGCGGCCGGGCCAAAGTGGGTGGCCCAGCAGCAGAAGCGCCTGGCCAGAAAGTACGAGAGCTATTGGTACAGCACCGTGAAAGGCGAATGGACCAAGCACGAAGGCTGGCCCACGGAAGCCGAAGATTGGAAGAAAATCCTGGCGTGGATCGTGCGCAAGCAGATGAAGCCTGCCGCCGCTGCTCGGGTGGCCTTCCGCGGAGAAATCGTCAAAGTGTTCCGGGATGTCTATCCGCTGTTGAAATTCACCAGTATTCCCGAATCAGTCGTTTGAGTTTTCCAGGTTACGAATTGCAGTCTGCATGGCTTGCCCATGGGGCGGCATAGGGCGGCCCGCGTTGACGGGCGGCGTGTGCTCGCATACGATGCCGCGATGTCCGGAATCGCACACAGAACAAAACCAGGGGCCACATCGTGAAACGCGTCCTGCAAATCTTTATTTGGGTTGCTCTGGCCATGGTGGCAGCTACGGCGCTGGCGACCATCGCCTTCCATCGCGGCGAACCCATCAGCGCCACTTGGTTTGTACTCGCGGCGGGGTGTTCCTACATGGTGGCTTATCGCCTGTATTCCGCGTTTATCGCCGCGAAATTGCTCGCGCTGGACAACACGCGGGCCACACCCTCGGAGCGGCACGACGATGGCCGCGACTTTGTGCCCACCAATAAATGGGTTCTGTTTGGTCACCACTTTGCCGCGATTGCCGGTCCCGGCCCCCTGGTTGGCCCCACGCTGGCCGCGCAATTTGGCTATCTCCCGGGAACACTCTGGTTGATCGCCGGCGCAGCCTTGGCTGGCTGCGTGCAGGATTTTGTGATTTTGTTCTGTTCCATCCGTCGCGACGGGAAAACGCTGGGTGAAATGGCGCGCGATGAAGTGAGTAAACGGGGAGGGTTCATCGCGCAATTGGCCGTTCTCGCGATCATGATCATTTTGCTGGGAGTCGTTGCGCTGGTGATCGTGAACGCGCTGAAAAGCTCACCGTGGGCGACGTTTACCCTTGCTTCCACGATTCCGATTGCACTTTTGCTCGGCATGTACCTGCGTTTCTTCCGTCCCGGCCGGGTCCTCGAAGCGTCGTTGGTTGGTGTGGCCCTGGTTTTGTTCGCCGTCGTAGCCGGCCAGTGGGTGGCGGACTCACCCGCATGGGCAAAAGCATTCACACTGAGCGGCTTGACGCTAACCTTCGCCATCATCGTGTATGGATTCGCTGCCTCAGCCCTGCCGGTATGGTTGCTGTTGGCGCCGCGCGACTATCTGAGCGCGTTCATCAAAGCTGGCGCGATGTTTTCCTTGGCCACAGGAATCATGCTGGTGCGGCCCCACGTTCTGATGCCCCCCCTTACTCACTTCGCGGACGGCAATGGCCCGGTGTTTGCCGGCAAAATCTTTCCATTTTGCTTTATCACCATTGCCTGTGGTGCAATTAGCGGATTTCATTCGCTGATTTCGAGCGGTACGACTCCGAAAATGATCCAGCGCGAGGTACATGCACGCTTGATCGGTTATGGCGCCATGCTGCTGGAATCCTTCGTCGGCGTGATGACCATGGTGGCGGCCTGCGCCATGCCCCCGGGTGTCTATTTCGCGATCAATAGCCCGGCCTCGAGCGTCGGGGCCACGCCCATCGCCGCGGCGCAAACGATTTCCAGTTGGGGATACCCGATCTCGGCCGAGAACATGGCCGCCCTCGCCCACTCTGTCGGCGAACTGACCTTGTGGAACCGTGCCGGAGGCGCTCCCTCCTTGGCCGTGGGCATGGCGAAGATTTTCTCGACATCGATCGGCGGCGATCGTTTGCTCAGTATCTGGTATCACTTCGCCATCATGTTTGAGGCCCTTTTCATTCTTACCGTTCTGGACGCGGGCACGCGCGTGGGTCGATTCATGGTTCAGGAGCTGGGCGGGCGGGTCTGGAAGCCACTTGGACGGATGAACTGGTATCCGGGGATCCTGATTTCGAGCGCGCTCATCGTCGGGTCATGGGGATATTTTCTCTATCAAGGGGTCGTGGATCCGCTCGGCGGAATCAATTCCCTGTGGCCGCTGTTTGGCATCTCCAACCAGTTGCTGGCGGCCGTGGCGCTCGTCGTGGCCACGACGATTCTACTGAAGATGGGGCGGCTCAAATGGATTTGGGTAACGCTCGTGCCGACGGCCTGGCTGCTGACGATCACCATGACCGCGAGCTACCAGAAAATTTTCAGCATCAACCCACGAATCGGTTTCTTGTCTTACGCCAACCTGCTGACCGCGCAAATTGCTGCCGGAAAGATCCCTCCGGCAAAGATCGCGGAAACCCAGCGCTTCATTTTCAATAACCGGCTGGATGCGGTGGTCACTGCCGTTCTGGCCAGCATGATCCTGGTGCTGCTGGTGGAAGCCATCCTCCAATGGCACGCGATTTTGAGCCGAGGCCAGCAGCCGGTGCTTCACGAAACGCCTTATGTACCCACGCAATGGGCGGAGGGGGACTGATGCAGCGCTCATGGAACGCCATGAAAAAGGGCATGGCCAGCTTCTGGCAGGGGCTGCGCGAATGGTGTGGCGACGCAGCGTACGAGAAGTACACAAAGTGTGTGCTTCGCTCGCGTCAGCAAGGAGATTTGCTTTCACCAACCGAATTTTATGTGCAACAGCTAAACAAAAAGTACTCGCGGCCGAACCGCTGCTGCTGAACTATTTTTGCCATAATCTAGAGTTGCCGCTACCGGAAACGGCGGAGTACACTCCGTGCACGGTCGGCGTGCAGTTGCGCGCCGGTCTGACTTCACCGCGGTAGGAAGGGCGGCTGCGCTTATCCTCGGCGTAGCCGTTAAGTAAGCGCAGTTTCTGGTTGCCCCTTGCCTTAATTCTGCTCTCCCTCCAGGTTCTGAGGGAAGTGTAGGCCGGGCGACCCTTTGATGGTTCGTCTTTTTCAGAGCCTCCATTCCAGATAGGATGGGCTCTGACGCCGGGTCTGCCCGTCGTACTTCAACCGCTAAAGTCACTACGAGTGAACTATGAGTCCCGTTGAGACCGTCCTTCATTTTCTGGAGTGTATCAACCAAAGAGATGTGGTCAAGCTTGCTGCCTTGATGACCGAGGACCACGTTTTCACCGACTCGCTCGGCCAATCCGTGCGAGGCCGCGAGAATATGCGCACAGGATGGCGAGGTTACTTCGCATTTTGTCCGGATTACTGGGTGGCGCGGGAGGAAATTTTTCAGAATGAAAACCGCGTCGCCGTGTTTGGCTCGGCGGGTGGCACCATTGCCGCGAAGGGCGAGCTTCCCCCGGAGAATCGGTGGAGAACATCGGCGGCCTGGCTGGCGGTGGTGGAAAATGGCTTGGTGAAGGAATGGCGCGTGTACGCCGACAACAAGCCAGTGTACGACATCTTGGCGAAAGCCTGATCGGGTGTGAGTACACGCCGACCGAGCTGCGTGCAATCCGCCGGGGCATGTTGCCATGCGCCGTCTGAGATCTTTCGACTAGAGAACTTCATCGTCCTCTTCGGGGGGCTTCAGTGCTGTGATTTTGTGCGTCAATTTGACGCTATGGTTCCGCACGCCACTGATGATGGCTCGGCGGATTTCCACCGGAAGTTGCTCCGGCGCGAAAACGCCTTCCGAATCGCGCGGAAAATGCTTGATGAATTGGGCAGCCACGTGGGCCGTAGCATACGCAACTGCCGTGGTGAATAGCCCTTGGCGGCGAATTTGGTAAAGCGTGGGGAACACCGCATCGGTGCGGATCAGCAAATACTCGTCCTCCTTCGGGCCATGATTCATGCCCCGCACCAGGATCGATGCGGCAAAGTGTGCGTTTTGTAGAATCCCACGCCGGATCAAGGACGCAATCTTTCGTGGCGAGGAGGTCTCTGGAAAGCGTTGGCGGGCCAGGCCCCGCGATTTGGAAAGCTTTCCCTGCTTGTGCCAGCGACGCAAACGGTCGAATTCATTGCCGCCGATTTTTACGTCCAAATCCTGCATGGAAATATCCCTCGGAAGCGTGGCGACTTCATCCTGCGCCGCGAGCACGACGTTGGCTGCGCCAATGGGAGGGGGAAAGCGAAATTTTTCTAACCCAGAGAAGCGCTTGGCCAATTCGAATTTCTTGTTCCGGTAAATCCGTGGATGGGAAACGGCCTCATCGAAGGAAACTTCGGGCGACCACTGGGAGATGGGGTCATCGCTCTCCGTGCTTTCATACAGGCGAATCTGCACGGAATGCACTTCGTCGAGAATTTCCGCGGCACGCTTCACGAGCAAATTCGTAAGCCCCGGAGCGGCGCCGGTATTGATCAGAGCCGCGCGGTGCTTGGCTTCAAATTTCCTGGCATAACGGAACTGCTCCGCTTGAAAGGGGTTGCGCGTCAAATGGGAGCTGAGATCGAGGTAGTGAGCGCGCAGGCGCAATGCCGCGCGGAGCACGATCTCGTTGAAGACCGAGGCAGAGGCATTGACGATGAGATTGCAGCCCCGGGCGGCTCGCACGATTCCATGAAGATTGCGAGCATTAACGGTGGTAATCGCAATGGTCGACTTTTTCCCCAAAAACCGGCGCGCCCGCGCAGGATCGCGGTCGCCACACCACACGTCGTGGCCCTGTCGTTCCAGAAGTTGTGCCAGTAAGGAGCCCGTCGCGCCGGCTCCCAGGACGAAGATTCGCATTCTGTCCGCTGACTTTATCATAGTCATCGCACCCGGTGGGATGCGCAGCGCCGGGCATTGCCTGAATTGCACGAGCATTCGGGCGGGAGTAAACTGAAGGGGTAAACTCCGATCCCGCCGGCCTACGGGAGAGACATCCCAGGGCGGCGGGGCGAGGCGGTCGAGCAAAGGCCGCCGAGGGTTTGGGTGGAAACGCCCAGGCCTCCCGTGCTTGGAAAGGAGCCCCTTAGTCGGAAATCGACAGATTTTCGTCTACAGCCCGATTCCATGTGCGAATCGGGTTTTTCATGTTCGGCCATCGCTCATGAGCCTCTTCGACAAATTCGGACGGCAGATCACCGACCTGCGCATTTCGATCACCGATCGCTGCAATTTTCGTTGTGTGTATTGCCGCTCCGCCGACCCAGAAAACTACCGCGAGCACGATCAAATACTGTCCTGGTCGGAACTGGAACGCCTGGCGCGGATTTTTGTCAGACTGGGGATTCGCAAGGTACGCCTGACCGGCGGCGAGCCCTTGGTCCGCGATGGCTTGGGGAAGTACGTCACTTATCTGCAGTCCATCGGTGTTCAGGATTTGTCTATGACTACCAATGGCCACCTGCTTGCCGACCGTTGTGAGGCTCTGCTCGCTGCTGGTTTAGACCGCATCAACATCAGCCTCGATTCGCTCGACCCTCTCAAGTTTGAGAAGATCACCCGCACGCGCTCTTACGATACGGTGATGCGGGGCATCGATAAGGCGCAGGCGACACGGCTCGCTCCCGTGAAGATCAACGCCGTCCTGGTGCGTGGGTTCAACGAAGATGAGGTGGAAGCCTTCGCGGCGTTCGCGCGAGAACGCCGCGTGATTATGCGCTTCATCGAATTTATGCCGCTCGACGCGGACCGCCACTGGTCCCGGGAGTTGATGGTGCCCGCCGCTGAAGTGTATGAACGCATCCACGCGCAGTGGCCGCTCGTGCAGATTCCCAATGAGAAGAGCGAGACCGCGCGAAAGTACCGGTTTGCGGATGGTGCTCCCGGCGAAATTGGCTTGATCGCTCCGGTGACGCAAGCGTTCTGCGGTCATTGCTCGCGCATCCGGCTGACGGCGGATGGGAAGCTGCGCACCTGCCTGTTCAGCAAGGATGACCAGGATTTGAGAACCTTGTTGCGCGCTAACGCTTCGGATGAGGAAATTGTGGCCCGCGTGCGTAGCGTGGTGAATGAAAAGGAAGAAGGGCATCGCATCAATGAACCGGGATTTGTACCTCCCTCCCGCACCATGGTGTTCATCGGCGGATAACCATGATGGCCCGGGATGGGTCCGAATCGTTTTGCTGGCAATACGCACCAAAAGACGCCAGAATCGATTTAACCCGCCGGAAAGTCGAGAGGTTGCCAGAACTTCGGGAAACAACCATGGGAAGCATTACAACCATATCCAGGAACTCGCTGGCGGGCACGGTTCAGCCCGCTACATTGCGCGCCCCGGAAATTGAGAAGGGCGTTGGCTGCGATTTTGATACCTACCTCCTGACGCCGGACAACACACTGGACGATCGCATCGCGGCGGCGCGGGCCAAATTAGACAAAGATGTAGTCATTCTCGGGCACCACTACCAGCGTGACGAAGTTGTGAAGTTTGCCGATTTTCGCGGTGACTCTCTGAAGCTTTCGCAACAAGCTGCGGAAGCCGACAGCCGATTTGTGGTCTTCTGTGGCGTCCATTTCATGGCGGAAAGCGCCGATATTCTGCGCCGCGATCGGCAAGTGGTGGTCCTGCCGGACCTGAGTGCGGGATGCTCTATGGCGGATATGGCGGACATCGGCCAGGTGGAAGCTTGTTGGAGCGAGCTCGGCAGCGTTCTGGACACCGACAGAGTCGTGCCCGTGACCTACATGAACTCTACCGCGGCCATCAAGTCTTTCACAGGCGCACAGGGTGGCGCGGCTTGCACCAGTTCCAATGCTGCCGCGGTGATGAACTGGGCATTCGAGCGTGGCGAGAAAATCTTGTTCCTCCCCGACGAGCACCTGGGCCGCAACACCGGCTACCGCATGGGAGTTCCGCTCGAGGAAATGGTGGTTCTCGATCCCCACCAGGAGCTCGGCGGCAACAGCCCGGAATCGTTGCGCAAGGCGAAAGTTATATTGTGGAAGGGCTATTGCTCCGTGCACCAGCGGTTCTTGCCGGAGCACGTGGACAAAGTGCGACGCGAACATCCCGGCATCCGCGTCATCGCCCATCCGGAATGTCGATTTGAGGTGTGCCAAGCCGCCGATGAAATTGGCTCCACGGAAGGAATCATCCGCGCCATTACAGCGTCACCTGCGGGAACGACTTGGGCGGTCGGGACGGAGATTCACTTGGTGAACCGGCTAAGTAAGGAACTCAAAGACCATACGGTCATTTCTCTCGACCCGAGCGTGTGCGTGTGCACCACCATGTTCCGCATCACCCCGCAACACCTGTTGTGGTCGCTCGAGAACCTGGCAGCGGGCAAGATTGTGAACCAGATTTCCGTGGATGAGCGGGCGCGGAAATACGCGAAACTGGCGCTAGACCGCATGCTGGCTTTGCGCTAAATACACATGGGCAGCGCGCCACAAGTTGGGACGGAGAGTTCATGGCGGATCACGACGAAGATCAGGACGAGTTAAACGAACCACCACAAAGAATTTTCACTCTGACGGAGGCCGAAAGCACGCGTCGCGAGTTGGAGCCGTTCTTGATTGAGGCCATCAGCGTGCGCAAACGGCTGAACGTCCTCGAACAGGATCTGGCCGCCGTTGCCACGCGCATCATGATGATGGGCGGCGTGCTGGTACCTCACGCGAAGCTGCATGAGAAACGCGTGGAACACCAAAGCCTGGCCGAAGTGATGAAATCGAATTTGGAGAAAATACTTTCGACCGGTTGCGTGATCAAGGATCTGGACATTGGGCTGCTCGATTTTCCCGCCATCATCAATAACGAAGAGGTTTATCTGTGCTGGAAGTTGGGCGAAGACCGCATCCGCTTTTACCACCGGCAAGATGAAGGGTACGCTGGGCGAAAGCCACTGGATCCGCGCGATCTGGGGCCGGGCGACCAGGTGCAGTAACTCCAGCAATCCATTTCGCCGGTGCGGCGGGTGCCGGCAGACTTCTCTTCACGCCGGAACGGGAGCCGGGTACACATGAGCGAAAATCGCTTGAAAGATTCGGCCAGCCCCTACCTGCGTTCGGCGGCACACCAACCGATTGACTGGTATGAGTGGGGCGAGAACGCCTTCGCGCGCGCCAAGAGCGAAGACAAGCCGTTGCTTCTGGACATTGGCGCGGTGTGGTGCCACTGGTGCCACGTGATTGACCGCGAGAGCTACGAAGACGCAGAAGTCGCCAAGATCATCAATGAACATTTTGTGCCTGTAAAGGTAGATCGCGACGAGCGGCCCGATGTGGACTCACGCTACCAGTCGGCCATCAGTGCCATCAGCGGACAAGGTGGCTGGCCACTGACAGGATTCCTGATGCCCGATGGCCGCCCCTTTTATGGCGGCACGTATTTCCCCCCGGTGGACCAGCAGGGCCGCCCGAGCTTCCGCCGCGTGCTGTTGGCCGTGGCCGATGCGTATAAGAACAAGCGCGAGGAACTTTTGAAAACGGCGATTGCTCTGGCCGAAGCCGTGGCCAAAGCGGAAGTGTTCAGCGGTGCGCACGCGGAATTCAACATTGGTGTGGTGGACTCGCAGATCAGCTCCATGACGCAGCTTTTTGATATTCGCAATGGTGGATTTGGTAAGTCGCCAAAATTTCCCCACGCTTCGGCTGTGGATCTGTTGCTGGAGCGCTACCGGCAAACAGGAGAAAAGCACCTACTCGCGATGGTGGAAACCACGCTCGAAAAAATGGCCAAAGGCGGTGTGTACGACCAGTTGGCCGGCGGATTCCACCGCTACTCGGTGGATGAGCGCTGGCTGGTGCCGCACTTCGAAAAAATGAGTTACGACAATTCGGAGCTGTTGAAGAATTACCTCCATGGGTGGCAGGTGACACAGAATCCATTTGTTCGCGAGACCGCCGAAGGCATGATTGGCTGGTTGAATGAAGTTCTGTCCGATCAGGTGAACGGCGGATTTTTTGCCAGTCAGGACGCCGACTACTCGCTCGATGACGATGGCGATTATTTCACCTGGACGCTGGACGAGTTGCGCGCCGTTTTGCCTCCAGCGGATGCGCGCATCATGGAATTGCATTATGACGTGGGGCCGCAAGGAGAGATGCACCACAATCACGAGAAAAACGTGCTCTGGATCGCACGAGATGCGGCCGAAATAGCGAAAACGCTAGGATCGGAGGAATCCGGCGTGCGGCTCAACATTGCCTCTGCGAAAGGCAAGATGCTTACGGCCAGGAAATTGCGGCCCACACCGTTCATCGATCAGACCATGTACGTCAGTTGGAATGCCATGTTCGTTTCGGCGTACCTGGATGCGGCCCGCGTCTTGGGTGGCACAATCGGGAAGAACTGTCAGACCTTTGCGCGCAAGACGCTGGATTGCATGTTGCGAGAGGCCTGGAGCGAGGAGCAGGGGTTCGCGCACCGGATCGGCGGCCCGGCGCTGCGCGGATCATTGGACGACCAGGTGTTCGGCGTGCTGGCGTTGCTGGATGCCTACGAGGCCACGTTGGACGCAAGATATTTTCGCGCGGCACAGCGCAGTATGGATCTAACCATCGAAAAGTACGGCGATGCGGTGGGCGGTGGCTTTTTCGACCGCGCTTCCGATGCGCCAGCGATGGGCGGACTGGACGTCCGCCGGAAGCCGTTCCAGGATTCCCCCACGCCCAGCGCGAATTCAGTGGCCGCGATGGCGCTTACAAGGATGCACGCCTACACGGACGATCGGAAGTACCGCGATTGGGCGAAAAAAACGCTGGAAGCCTTTGCTGGAGTGGCACCGCAGTACGGGCTTTTCGCCGCAACCTACGGGCTGGCCGCGACGCTCTTCGCCGAACATCCCACACAGGTGGTCATTGCCGGGCCCGCGGGCGATGACGCCGCGCGCAAACTGGAAGAAGCAGCGAACAGCGCTTTCCGGCTGGGCAAAGCCGTGCTACGACTAACACCGGAAGCATCGCTCGAAAATCTACCCTTCGCGCTGCGACAGACGCTGCCTCACCTGCCGAAAGACAAAGCGCAGGCATTGGTTTGCGCAGGAACGACCTGTCTCGCCCCCACCAGCGATGCCGAGGAATTGAAGCGAATTTTGCAAAAGGGAATTGCGGGAACCGCGGCGGGATAAAGAAAGGGGCCAGGCGAGCCGGGCCCCTTTCGAACAAGCCTCGTGTTACTTCTTCGGCCTCGATTCCGGCGGGACCATTCCGTTATTCCGGTAATAGACCACCAGCGCGCCATAGTGTTCGCCAGAGTGCTCGATCAGGCCATAAGCCAGATTGTAGAGAGGGTCGAGATGGGGCCCGCCGTCATTGACCGTCTTCTCCAGCCCCTTGTCTCCAAGTTGCTTGATTTCTGCCGAGCCATCCGCCACGCACTGCTTCACGAAGGTCACAATCTGTGCCTTGGTTTTCAGATTGTCCGCCTTGGGGTCATCCGGATAGCGAGGCTTCTTGCCCTCGGCGATGTCCGTGAAGTAGTACATCGAACCTGCAACGTGCAGCATCATGGCGCCAAACGTTCTGGATTCCGGCGCGGGCTTGTAGTTGTACTTGTCCTCCGGAAAATCCTCGGCCATGGCAATGAGTTTGCGCCCAATGTCGTCCCACTGCTCCAAAACCAACTCCGATAGGCCAGGGGCGGGCTTCGGCGGGGTTTTCTGCGCATCCTGAGCCAAGAGGGGTCTGGCTCCACAAATAACAACCAACAGCAGGGCAGCGAACACACTCAATTTTTTCATTTACTCTCTCCTTTAGCCTCCCGGGCGGGAAGCTCTCTTTGAGACGCTGCCCTTTGGCAGAAGTTTCAGGCGTGCCAGGGACCAAGGAATGAGGTCCCACAGGCCGCCATCATACGCTAGAACGCCTGGGGCGGGGTGCAGGCGAGAAAGTCGGAGCGAACGGATCGGTGCGTTTTCAGTCACGGCGGTCTAGGAATTGTGCTGTTTGCAGGGTACCGTGGCCGTGCGGTCGCTCTGACTCCATTGCAGCGAAGTCCTGCGAAGGTCGAGTCATGGGGGTTAGCAGGTCAACGCATCCGCTTGGGCATTCGTCGAAGCCACATTCAGAAATGAACCTGAAATACGGCGTTCCGCATAGAGAAGATGGGCGAGGAGGGGCAAGTGAATATCGTATGGATGACAAAGGCAATCGTCTGGACCAGGTAGGGCTGCCTAAAGGGTTTTCGGTTACCAGCGGGTTCGCGCTAAGCTGCTCCCATTTTGCGCGACCGGTGCCATCGGATTCGAGGTTTCGCTCTCTTGGCGAGGATAAAATCGGCAAACGAAATGCACAGGTGACCGCGTTTGGGTAGATCCCCGGCCGCGCCCGCGGACCGGATGGCAAGGCGAGACGACGGAAGTGATTTTAGCGAGGTGCGGCTCGAGGACGTTGCTACTCCCTTGTGGTTGCCAAAAGACGTGAAGGGATTGCTGCTCTTCTCTGACACCAGCTCAGGCAGAGAGTCGTTCCATGGAATGATTTTTCAGAATGAGCATACCTACACGGCGCATCACCACGGTCGGGTCTCCGTCTAAAGGGTGGCCCCACACGGAGTTCCACCCTAATTTCACCTTCCTAAGTTTTGATTTTTCAACGGCGCGTGGGGGGCCTGTCAGGACATCGGGAACTGACTCCCTCCGACCCAGACTTTGGGCCAGTTTACCTCCACGAAGCGGGCTGAGCGGCATAGGGGTTGCCCAGCTTCGCCATGTTATCCTAGTCAAATCAGGCTGAGGGGGTCTGCGGATTGAGTTGGAGCTATTTCCTTCTGCGCAGTGGGCTGGCCGTCTTGCTACTCGGCCTTTTGTATCTCTCCCAACGATTCTGGTACCGGACGCTCTGGCGCGTCACCTCCAATTGGGGGCGACTCTGGCTGCGGCTAGGCGTGCGTGTGCTGTACCTGGCGGGCCTGGTCCTGATCATCCTCACTCTTATCGACGGCCTTCGCCCGGACCACGGCCGCATCCTGCCAGCCCATTCCGTGCTTTCGAGTTTCGCGGGACTCTGGTTTGTCAGCATCCTGGGTGGCTATGTCTGTGTGAAGGGCGTCCATGCCATGGAGTGGGGCTGGCACCGGCTACACAAACCCGTACCCCGGGAATTGGACAAAGCCCATGACCGGACGGAGACTTCCTCCGATTACGTGCCGGACCCCTCGCGCCGGACGTTTTTCCGGACTGCCAGCGTTGTTGCCGGCGCGGCGCCATTTCTTGGCGTGATGTATGGGTATGCCGCGGAGCGTTTGCATTACCAAGTTTGCCGCGTAGAGATTCCGCTGACCAATCTGCCGCCGGAACTGGACGGCATGGAGATCGTCCAGATTTCCGATATCCACCTGAGCAGCTACATGACGCGGGAATCGGTTCGCCGCGTGGTGGACATGGCCAATGACGTAGGAGCCGACCTCGCCGTGGTCACGGGCGATCTCATCACCGGTGTACACGATTCCGTGGCTGATTGCGTTGACGAGATTCGCCACTTGCGCGCACCGCTCGGTGTATACGGCTGCAATGGCAATCACGAAATTTACGCGCGCGCTGAAGATCTGGCCGAGCGCTTATACCAACAAGCGGGAATGAAAATGCTTCGGCGAGAGAATGCGGTTATTCCATTCCGCGGTGCGCAGTTGAATCTGATCGGCGTGGATTACCAGCGTGAACGCATGCCTAGCAGCCGCAGGATGCAGATGCTCACGAACGTGGAACCGCTCGTCCGCCGGGACATGCCGAACATCCTGCTTTCTCACAATCCCAATTCTTTCAACCGCGCTGCAGAACTCGGAATTGAACTTTCCCTCGCCGGCCACACGCATGGCGGCCAGGTGCAGGTGGAAATTCTGGATGTGAGTTTGAGTCCCGCGCGCTTCATCACCGATTACGTTGCCGGGTTGTACCACCGTCCATTGCTGATGCCAGATCAGCCGAAGCGCATGGGAGAAACCATCAAGCTCATGCCCAATGCGCCGAAAGGGCTCGCGGCGCTCTATGTGAACCGCGGAATCGGCACCGTGGGAGCGCCGGTGCGGCTCGGTGCCCCGCCGGAAATTACCCACATCGTTCTTCGACGCGCGTAAACTTGCGACTTCCTCACTCCCATCAATCGCATGGTTGCCCCGTTTGCCCTTTTTTGTGCCGGTGCTAAAATCGGCGCAAGAAACCGATGAACATCAGCGAGACGAATTACTGGCTGGAGACTGTGCCGGAGCACGCGCAGGGCACACCCGAACCGTTGAGGGAGAGTGCCGACGTGGCCGTCGTCGGTGCGGGTTTTTGTGGGCTGTCCGCGGCACGTGTACTTGCCAAACGGGGCATGCGCGTTGCGGTGCTGGAAGCAGAAACGTTGGGTTGGGGCGCCAGTTGTAGGAATGGTGGCATGGTGCTCACGGGAATGAAGTTGCCGGTGCCGACGTTGATTGCGCGCTATGGACGCGAAACGGTGCGGCGGATGTACGCGGCGTCACTCGAATCGATTGCTCTTGTCGAGCGCATTGTGAAGGAAGAGGGCATTGAGTGCGCTTTCTCGCGATGCGGCCATTTGGAAGTCGCCTGTAAGCAAGCGCACTTCGATGCCTATGCGAAATCGGCGGCGAGGATCGACAGTGAGTTCCGCCACAAACTGCGGATCGTTCCGAAAAACGAACTGCGCCAGGAAATCGGCTCCGACATTTACTACGGCGGAATGGTCGACGAAACCAGCGCGGGCGTGAATCCCGCTCAATATGTCGTGGGGTTGGCGAAGGCGGCCGAGCGGGCAGGGGCGTGCCTATACGACCATACCAGGGTGACCGACATAAAGTCCGAGGTCACCAAGGGCAACCGCCGTTTTCGCCTAATAACCGCGCGCGGGTCTGTAGTCGCGAAGGAGGTGTTACTCGCCACCGGCGCCTACACCAGTTCCGCGACACCGGCGCTGCGCAAAAAGGTAATTCCGATTGGCTCGTACATTATTGCAACGGAAGTTTTGCCGGCGGAGTTGGGACGCGAACTGAGCCCGCGGAATCGGATGATCTATGACTCCAAGCACTTTTTGTATTACTACCGGCTGACTCCGGACAATCGCATGCTGTTTGGGGGACGCGCCGCGTTTTTTCCGGAGTCCGAAAATACTGTGCGAGAGAGCGTGGAGCTCTTGCGCCAAGGAATGATCGACGTTTATCCGCAGTTGCGCGCGAGGAAGGTGGAATTTGTTTGGGGCGGCACGCTCGATTTTGCGTTCGACGTGATGCCCCACTCGGGAAAAATCGATGGCATGCATTTCGCTTTGGGATTTGCAGGACACGGCGTAGCCGCGGCCACCTGGATGGGTGCAAAACTTGCCGGGGTGATTTGCGGGGACCCCGACGACAATCCGTTTTCCGGAATTTCTTTCCCCGGGGCGCCAATCGGCCTCCGCAGCGGCGACACCTGGGCGCTACCTCTGGCAGGAATGTACTACCGCGTTCTGGACTACTTCACCTGATTCCGCGCTTCCACCGGGGAATGGAGTTTGGGCAAGAGAAAATAGGCGACCACGCCCAGTGCCACGGGTACGGGTCCCCACTTCAACGCAAATTTATCGCTGCCCATCAACGCCACCGCGCTCATCAGAAGCGGTGCGATCACCACGTAGGCAAGACCTGCGTTACCCCAGGGAATGCGAAACGGACGATTCCGTTCCGGTTGCAGCCTGCGAAGGCGCCACGCGGCCATAACGGTCAGCACCGTTACCAGAATGCGCAGCCAAACATAGACGGTCAGCAATTGCGCCATGGTATGAAACGCCAACAGCGCGTAAGTTGCCGATGAAATCAGGATGGCGATCCATGGCGTGCCGTACTTCGGATGTTTGGCGCCAAAGATCGGCGGGAGATAGCCGTCCTCCGACATTGACGATGGCATGCGTGTGCTGGTCAAGACGGTGGCATTCAGAAGCGAGACATTGCAGAGCATCGCGGCCATGGTCATCAGGAAGCCCAGCCAGCTACCACCGATTCGCTGCGCTGCAGTCGAAAGATAGGCGGTATTCCAGTCCTGCCAATTCCCGAGTGCGCCCAACGAAAGCAGCGCCGGAAGAAAATAGGTCGCCATGGACAAGGGAACCACGATTGCCAACGCACGCGGATAGCTGCGCTGCGGATTCTCGATTTCTTCCGCCACGCTCGAACATTGTTCATAACCCGAATAGAGCCACAAGCCGAGAGCAAGGCCAACGCCGTAGACCTGGAAGGGCGGCACATGCGGCGGAATCAGCGGGTGAAATGGATTGTAATGCCACTTCGCCGCAGCGATCACGCACAACAGCAGAATGGGGATGAGTACGGACATTTCCAGGACTGTCGCGACGATGCCAACCATCTGAATGCCGCGAATGTTAATGTACGCGAGCAGGGAAATCAGCGCCAGGGAGACCAAGTAGTGCTTCCACCCGACCAGCGCAGGGAAGTAGTAGGCCAGATAATCGGAGAACAAAACCGCATAACTCGCTCCCAGCAGCCACGAAGCGCTCCAGTTCCACCAGGCCGCCAAAAAGCCCCAGAAGTTGCCGAAACTGGCGCGCACCCAGCGATAAAAGCCGCCTTCCACGGGAATCGCGGTGGTTAACTCCGCCGCGACCAGAGAAACCGGAATGCACCAGAAGAACGGAATCACCAGTAGAAACAGCAGCGTCATGCCCGGGCCGCTGGTCGTGACCATTTCTTCCATGCCGAAGGGACCGCCGGTCGTGTAAGCAAACATCACGAAGACGAAGTAAAGCATCCCCGCTTTTTTGATCGTTGCCTTGGTTTGACTCACCGACGCCCCTGCAACTTTGGTTTCTGGCCTCCAAAAGTGCGGATGTTATCCTACTTTCCGGCAGCGTGCTTCATTTCCGGGAGAGAATTGGCCAAACTCAGCAAACTACAGCAAACTGGAAATGAGATGATTCTTCTTGTGATGGGAGTGGCTGGATCGGGGAAAAGCACGGTCGGACGAATGCTGGCCGAGCGTCTTAGCTGGGTGTACCTCGAAGCAGACGATTTTCACTCCGCTGCCAACAAGGAAAAGATGCATCGCGGCGTGCCACTCTCTGAAGCGGACCGCCTCCCGTGGCTCGGAGCGATTCATTCGGAGCTGCGGGCTTTAGACGCAGAAGAAAAAAACGTCGTGTTGGCATGCTCCGCTTTGCGTGAGCAGTACCGCTGCATCTTGATGGAGGAACTCGACGTGAAAGTGGTGTATCTGCGCGGTTCCAAGAAGTTGATTGCCGAGCGTCTTCGCAATCGCGCCAGCCATTTTGCGGGAGAGGCCATCCTGGACGATCAATTCGCCGTGCTGCAGGAGCCGCGGAAAGCACTGGTCATGGAGATCACGGCAGAACCCAAAAGTATCGTTGAGCAAGTCCTTCAAGAAATAACCTGAACTCCCCGTGGCTCTGTGCTTCGGGTTATGTCTTTGCCTACCTGCCAGCCGCCTTTCGACAGAAGCCTCTAGCTGGGAGACTCGTGCTCATTTCTGTTTGCCCTTGCTCGATAGTGCGAACTGATTACCATCAGGATCTCTGAAGACTGCGATCGATCCCCAAAGCTCATTCTTGGGCTCCTGCGCAAAGGTGACGCCTTTGGATTTCAGCACCTTGGCTGTAGCAAACAGGTCATCACACCAGAACGAGATGGACTGGAATTCGCCAATGCGCTTTTCGTGGCCTTCTGGCGTGAACAGGGCGAGACCGGTCTCCGCTCCGGGAATGAGGAGCTCGATCCATCGCTGTCTGTCTGTGAACGGCTGGTCCGTAACAACCTTCAGCCCCAGTGCTTCGGTGTAGAACTTCAGCGAAACATCCTGATTGCGAACAGGAATACCCACAAATTTAATGCCGCGGACCATGGTTGCTCCTCCTTGAAACGTCCGAAGCATAGCGGCCAGAATCCGAGGATGCAATCGGCCATTCTTTGCTATATTCCTTGTTGGTATAGCCATGTTGTCCCTGGATGATTACGTCGTAGACGTGCTGATGCGCGACCTGGTCGGGCACGATCGGAGGCCCGCTAGCTTTCTCGTGTATCTGTGGCTCGCTGCCCAACAGGCACGGCGGCAGGGAGCCGTCCAGGTGAGTTATCAGGAATTGGCGGAGTCGGTGGGAGTGTCAAAGAGTTCGGCGCAATCCGCGGTAGGTTGGCTGATCCGAAGGAAACTGCTTGCCGCCAGCAAGGGAAATGCAACGGCCATCCCTAGTTACACGGTGCGGAGCCCGTGGCGGGATGCGGCACGCCGCCTCAATCTCCGCCACAGTCATTGAGTGTCTCAACTCGAAAGCCGCACGATCGAAAACGGCCGCACAAGCGCACCTCACGATAAGCAGCCCGCGCGGTGGCTTGCGTCACTGCACTATTCAGGAAATAATCCCTAGCGGACCGATGAGAGGACACTTCGTGAAAACATCCCACCGGACGTTCTTGATTGCTGGACTTGTGCTGGCAGTGTCATCACTGGCGCCGCTGAAGTCGCGCGTTACCGCCGACGACAGTCCCCTGTATGGATACTCCGCCGAGTCGTCGCGCACGGAACGCCAGTGGGAAGAGAAGATGCGCGGGATTCCCGATCCGAAGAATTTGCGCGACTACATGGAACGGCTCACGGCACACCCTCACAACGTCGGCTCTGCCTACGACAAGGACAATGCCGAGTGGTTGCTGGCCAAGTTCAAGGAGTTCGGCCTGGACGCCCAAATCGAATCGTTCAGTGTCTTGTTTCCCACGCCCAAAGAGCGACTCGTGGAACTCGTGGACGGCGGCCCGCACTTCACTGCAAAGCTCGAGGAGCCACCCGTTCCGGGAGACCCCACGTCCAATCAGACCGCCGAGCAATTGCCGACCTACAACGCGTATTCCATTGATGGTGACGTGACCGCGCCGCTGGTTTATGTGAATTACGGGACGCCTGAAGATTACGAAGTTTTGGACCGCAGGGGCGTATCCGTGAAGGGCGCAATCGTGATCGCGCGCTACGGCCGCTCCTGGCGCGGGATCAAACCATTGGTGGGCGCCGAACACGGCGCTGTGGGCTGCATCATCTATTCCGATCCACGCGACGACGGCTACTCCGGCGGAGACACTTTCCCGAAAGGCCCGTGGCGCCCAAAGGATGGTGTGCAGCGCGGCAGCGTGCAGGACAGCGCCGTCTTTATGGGTGATCCGTTGACGCCCGGCGTCGGCGCCACAGCGGATGCCAAGCGCGTACCGATTAAAGAAGCGCAATCGTTGACCAAAATTCCGGTACTGCCGATTTCGTATGCTGATGCGCAGCCACTTCTCGCGGCCATCGGCGGGCCGGTGGCGCCACGCGACTGGTGGGGAGGACTTCCCCTCACTTACCGGATCGGCCCGGGCCCGGCAAAAGTGCATCTGAAAGTTTTCTCGAACTGGGAGATGAAACCTCTGTACGACGTGATTGCGAGGATCCCCGGTTCGACCTATCCCGACGAGTGGGTGCTTCGGGGGAACCATCACGATGCGTGGGTGAATGGCGCCGAGGACCCGATTTCGGGAATGGTCACGGTGCTCGAGGAAGCGCGGTCCATGGGTGAGTTGATGAAGCAGGGGTGGAAACCGAAGCGCACCATGATCTACTGCGCGTGGGATGGCGAGGAGCCCGGTTTGCTTGGATCGACAGAGTGGGTCGAGACGCACGTCGACGAACTTCGCAAACATGCGGTGATGTATATCAATTCCGACAGCAATAGCCGCGGCTACTTGGCACTGGAGGGTTCACATACACTCGAACATTTCATGAACGACGTGGCGCGGGATGTGGCCGATCCGGAGACCAAGCTTTCGGTCTGGAAACGCGCGCAGTTGAAGGGGATCGCAGGTGCCGCCACAGCCGACGAACGCCGCGAATTGCTGGAGCGCCACGATATGCGGCTGGAAATGTTAGGCGGCGGTTCGGACCATGCGCCGTTCATCAATTTTGCGGGGATTGCGTCGCTGGGCATCGGCTATGGCGGAGAGGACCACGGAGGGATCTACCACTCGATCTACGACGATTTCTACTGGTACACCCATTTCAGCGATTATGATTTCGTTTACGGCCGCGCCCTTAGCCAGACTGGTGGGACGGCCATGATGCGCATGGCCGACGCCGATTTGCTCCCCTTCCAATTCACGGACTTTGCCGACGACGTAAAACTGTATGTTCGCGAAGTGGAGAAATTTGCCACCCATCAGCGGGAAGAAATCCAGGAAGCGAACCAAAAAATCCAGGAAGGCCTTTACGAAGCGACTTCGGATCCTCGGGAAACCTGGGTGACCCCGAAAAAAGAAGAGCTACCGCCGCACTTGAACTTTGCGCCATTGGATAATGCCGTGGAAGATTTGGCGCGGAGTTCCGCCGAGTATCAAAAGGTATTGGATCGCGTGAGTGCGAATGGCGGCGCGGCGCTCAGTAGTGCTTCGGTGAAAGAGGTAAACGCATTGCTCATCCAGAGCGAACGGAAGTTGACCACACCGGAAGGCCTGCCGGGGCGCTTCTGGTACAAGCACGAGCTTTACGCGCCTGGCGCGTATACAGGTTATGCTGCGAAGGCCATCCCCGCAGTGCGCGAAAATCTGGAACAGAAAAAATGGAAAGAAGCGGAACAGGCGGCGGCCCGCGTAGCCCAAGTTCTGGAAAACGAATCAGCCCTGATCACGGCCGCGGCGGCAAAATTGTCCACAGTCGCGAAATAGATTCCACGGTTCCCAATCCTTGACCGGTCTCGCAGACTTGGTTCATACGTCTGTAAACCGTAATGGATTAACATCTCGAACGCAGGAGAGACGGCAATTCCTTCCTATAACCTGGCGCTGGTGGGATTCGGAGATGTAGCGCGCGCCTTCTTGCGCATGCTCATCTCGAAAGAGACCGAACTCCGCAGGAAATACGACGTGCGTTGGCGGCTGACCGGCGTTGCTTCGCGCCGCATCGGCTGGATATCCGACCCGGACGGACTGAACCCGCTTGCTGCTCTGGCAGGGCATTTTCCGAATGAGGTTCCCATTGCGCGGAACGTGCGGGAATGGTTGGAACGCGGAAAAGTGGATGTGCTGTTCGAAGTCACTTCGCTGAATGCGCCAACGGGACAGCCAGCCATCGAACACCTGGTGGCCGCGCTCGAATCAGGTGCACACGCCATTACCGCGAATAAAGGGCCGATCGTGCATGGCTACCGTGAACTGACGGAGCTGGCAAAGGAAAAGAAGCGACAATTTCTGTACGAATCCACGGTGATGGACGGGGTGCCGATCTTCTCGCTTTTTCCACGCGGGCTGCCCGCCACGGAACTGCGCGGTTTTTCCGGTGTGCTGAATTCCACAAGCAATGTGGTGCTGACGGAAGTGGAGAAGGGCCGGTCGTTTGACGAAGCCGTGAAGCGCGCCCAGGCCTTGGGGATCGCGGAGACCGATCCGACGCAGGATTTGGATGGCTGGGATTCCGCGGTAAAGGTGGCTGCGATTGCAACGGTGTTGATGGGGGTGCCGACGCACATTGACAACGTGCAGCGCACCGGCATTCGCGATTTAAGCGAGGAAAAAATTCGTTCAGTACGGTCGGCAGGCATGCGTTACAAGTTGGTCTGCCGCGCCGAGCGGCGCGGTGATGGCGTCGATTGCCGTGTTGCACCGGAACTGTTGCTGCTTTCAGATCCGATGGCGGGGCTGGAAGGTACCAGTTCCGCGATCCGCTTCGATTTGGATGTGTTCGGGCTTTCGCTGGTGGAACACAATCCGGGTCTGGAAGCCACGGCCTACGGCTTGCTCGCCGATTTTCTTCGCGCCGTGCAAGCGTGATTCGGAATTCGCATTTAGCCGGCGCGCGTGCCGTTAGGAACGGGACGCTCAGGCATCGCGAGCGCGGGAGGAATGCCGTCCGCATAACCGAGATCCAACAACATGCCTTCGGAAAGTTCGCCGGCCATTTTTCGCGGATCCAAATTCACCACAAACAACGCTTGCTTTCCCAGGATCTCTTGCGGATTCTCGCGTTCTTTGCGGATGCCTGCGAGGATAGTACGGGAGTGATCACCAAAGTTTACTTTCAGACGCATTAATTTTTCGGAGCGCGGTAGTTCTTCGACGCGTTCAATTGTTCCAACGCGAATGTCCAAGGCCTCGAGCGCGCTGGATTGCACGACAGGTCTTACCGGGGCAGGAGTGATTTCAGTCATCGCCTACCTCTTGAAGTTGGAAGCATAGGCCGGCGTGGGGATGGCCGGGTCGCAGCGTTGGTCACGTGCCGGTGCGTCGGCCACAAGCCGCAGCGGGATAATCCCCGCCCAAACCGAGAGTGCGTAGTCCTCGGGATCATCTTCCACATCGCCGGTTCGGACTTTCGCAGAAACTTCCGTAAGCGCCAGCTGCAGGATGCTGGTCGCTCTTAGTTCTTTCTCGTTGGGTGGCCGCGCATCATTCCAGCGGCCGGGAATCATTTTTTCCGTGAAAGCCCGCAGCGCGCAAATTTTTTCCGTCGGATCATCGATCCGTTTAGCAATTCCGAGAGCCACCACGGAGCGGTAGTTCATCGAGTGGTTGAAGACAGACCGTGCAAGCACCAGGCCATCGGTGAGCGTGACGGTAATGCAAACCGCCAGGCCGGCGCTGAGACCACGGAGCATGCGGCTGGCTGCCGAGCCGTGAAAGTAGAGGTCGTCGCCCACACGAGCGAACATCGTGGGTATCACGAAGGGCTGACCGTCCAGCGCGAATCCGACGTGGCAGACGAATGCTTCGTCCAGAATTTTGTAGATCGCGTCGCGGTCGTATACCGCGCGATTCGCTTCGCGCACTATTCGCGTGCGGTCGGTGACAGAAAACGGTTCCGGCATGGAAACCTCAAAGGTGAAACAGGGCGCGGAGTTGATAGCCGGCGCCAACGCGGCATGAGTGGGGAACAACCCTGTCATGCTAACACGCCACGGCTGCTCTGTGAGAAACTGGACTGACGAACGAAAACTGGTTTTTGAGAGAACGCGAGCCATGAGCACACCCGGTTTAGATCGAAGCGCGGTAAACGCATTGGATATTGGCTGGGTGCGCGCGCAGTTTCCGTCGCTTCAGACACAAATAGATGGTCAGCCTGCCGCATTTTTGGACGGCCCAGCGGGCACGCAAGTGCCGACGCAGGTGATGCACGCCATTCAGAGCTACCTGATGGGCGCCAATGCAAACACCTGTGGCGCCTTTCTGACCAGCCGGCGATCGGATGAGATACTGGCGGGCTCGCGCGCGGCAATGGGCGACTTTTTTCACTGCGCCCCGGAAGAAGTGGTCTTTGGCCAGAACATGACCACGATTACGTTTTCGGTTTCGCGCGCCATCGGCCGCGAGTTGAAAGCGGGTGACGAACTCCTGCTGACCACTCTGGATCACGACGCCAACTTTTCACCGTGGAAGGCCTTAGAAGAAAAAGGCGTGGTCATCCGCCAGGTGGACTTTTCTGAAGAAGATTGCACGCTGAATCTGGACGACTTGAAAAGCAAGCTGAACGAAAAAACTAAGCTTGTTGCTGTTGGCTACGCGTCCAACGCCGTGGGTACGATCAATCCCGTGGCGGAGATTACGCGTCTGGCGCACGCAGCAGGCGCGTTGGTGTACGTCGATGCCGTGCACTACGCGCCTCACGGTCTGATCGACGTGCAGGAGCTCGATTGCGATTTTCTGGTGTGCTCGCCGTACAAGTTTTTTGGGCCGCACATGGGTACGCTCTACGGAAAGAGCCAACACCTGCGCGGTTTTCGGCCGTATAAAGTGAGGCCTTTGACAGACCAGATCCCGGAACGCTGGGAGACCGGCACACAAGTTCACGAACTGATTGCCGGAATTGGCGCGGCGGTAGAGTACATCGCGGAACTTGGACGACGTGCCGACCCGTCCGTGACGACAAGACGGCAAGCGCTGGCTGCGGCTTTTCACGCAACGGTGGCCTACGAACGGCGGCTAATTTCCCGGCTGATCGAAGGGCTGCAGGGCATTCCAGGCGCGCGCATTTTTGGCATTACAGAACCGAGCCGGTTCGGACAGCGCTGCTCAACGCTTTCCCTGCGTTTGGGCGATCATAATCCCACCGCGATTGCTTCTTTCCTGGGCGAGAGAGGCATCTTCACCTGGGACGGCAACTATTACGCGCTTAACCTTAGCGAGCGGCTGGGGGTGGAATCGCAAGGCGGCATGTTGAGGATCGGGTTAGTGCATTACAACACATTCGAAGAGGTGGAGCGCCTGCTGGCCGCTTTGCGCGAATTTGCCGCCCGATAATTTTGCGGAGTACCTTGGCGAACGCTCCGTCGCCTTCCGCTCGAAGTAATTCTTGAAAGGGAGCTAACGACAAAGAGGGCCATGGGAAAACGACCGAAACCAATTGTACTTACGGTGCTTGATGGATGGGGCTACCGCGCCGAGACCAAGGGAAATGCCATTGCGCTGGCGCGCAAACCGAATTACGACGAATTGCTTCGTAAATTCCCGAATACGCTGATTCAGACTTCCGGACCTTTTGTGGGCTTGCCAGAAGGCCAGATGGGCAACAGCGAAGTGGGCCATATGAATATCGGCGCGGGCCGCGTGGTGCACATGGATATTACGCGCATTGATTTGCTGATCCTCAACAAGCAGCTGGACCAGGTGGCGCTGTTCCACGAGGCAATGCAGCGCGGGAAGCAACGGCAGTTGCATTTTATCGGGCTGCTAAGCGGCGGCGGTGTGCACTCGCATATAAATCACTTGTTTGCGTTGCTGGAGATGGCCAAGCGCGAAAAAGTGGAAAAGGTTTTTGTGCACTGCTTTATGGATGGCCGCGATACGCCGCCGAACAGCGGGCGGGATTTCGTACGCCAATTGCAGCAAAAGATGCGCGAACTGGGCGTCGGCGAGATCGCCACAGTCGTGGGGCGCTATTACGCGATGGATCGCGACAACCGCTGGGAGCGCGTGGAGCTCGCTTACCGCGCCCTCGTCCACGGCGAGGCGGAAACCCGGAGCAACGATCCTGTGGCTGCTTTGCAAGCCAGCTACGAGCAAGGGGTCACGGACGAATTTGTGAAACCCGTCGTAATTACGCGCGGCACCGGGCCGACCGCTCCGCCCGTCGGGCTGATCCGCGATGATGATGCCGTGATTTTCTACAATTTTCGGGCTGATCGCGCGCGCCAGATGACCTTTGCCCTGGAAGCGCCAGACTTCGACAAATTCTCAGACCCGAAGCGGCCGAAAAATCTCTTTTTCGTGGGCATGACAAAATATGACAAGAATTGGCCGTGGTTGAAGTGCATTATCCAGCCGGAAAAATTGGAGCACATCCTGGCGCAAGTGTTTCAAGAGCTGCAGTACAAAAATTTGCGCTGCGCGGAGACGGAGAAATACGCGCACGTCACTTATTTCTTCAATGGCGGCGTGGAAAAGCCATTCGGAGGAGAAGAACGCATCCTGGTGCCTTCACCCAAGGTAGCCACGTACGATTTAAAACCCGAAATGTCCGCGGGAGGCATTACGGATACGGTGGTGAATGCGATTGAGAAAGACGGATTTGACGCCATCATCATGAACTACGCGAATGCGGACATGGTGGGGCATTCGGGCAAGCTAGAAGCTGCCATCAAGGCGGTCGAAGCGGTGGATGCCGGACTCGGGCGCATTTACCAGGCCTTGAAGCCACGTGGCGGTTCCTGGATTATCACCGCGGACCATGGCAACGCGGAAACGATGATCGATCCCGTTACCGGCGGGCCGCACACCTACCACACGACCAATCCTGTTCCCTTTATCTGCGTTTCGGATAACGAGCCATTGAAAGTGGCACCGGGCGGCGCTCTACGCGACATTGCCCCAACTATGCTTGGAATCCTGGGCGAGCCTGCGCCCAAAGACATGACCGGCAAAGACCTGCGGGTGATCCGCAAATCATAATTTCGTGGTTGGGTTGAATGGGCATCCTTCCGCGATTCTGATGGGATGGCCTCAGGATGACAATTGCGAATGGAGCGACCAGTGGGGAACTGACCCTTTCGCACGACACCGAGCGATCAGTCGCCGACGCCGCCTTTCGGTGCGGTGTAGCCTTCCTTGGCGTAGACTACCCACTTTTGTTTCTTGCCCTTTTGATCGGTGACGGTCAGGGGAGTGCCATCCGGGGCAACCAGTTCCACCTTGATTTTGCGGTACTTGCCGTCGGCGGCGTGATTGCTGGGCGCATAGGTGATGGTGTACTGATGGCGAAGAAATTCGGTGACGTCGCGCATGATGCCTGGAAGCTCGCCATCAAATTGGGGGAACCAGGCGAAGCCACCGGTCATCTGGGCAAAGGTCTTCAGTTGGTTTTCCGCCTGGAGATAATTCAACTCGCGCATGGCGCCTCCACGGCCCTGCAATTGAAGCCAGTTCATCAACGGTTTATCGACGCCGACAGCAAAGATGGTGACGTCGGTGCCGCGAAGCTGCTTTAGGGTCTGATCAAGTGTGTGCTTCGAGAAGGTGTCCACGCCGCTAGCTAAGACCAGAATTGACTTCTTGCCCTTCACGTCCTTCAAGCGATCAACGGTATCGAGCAAAGCGTCAAACACGTTGGACTCGCTGAAGCCGGGGAAATACAAACTATAGAGAGCTCGGCGCACCTCGTCTTTGTTCTGAGTGAAATCCACCTCGGTGCGCGGCTTCATATCAAAAGTGACCAGCGCGACCCAGTCTTTCTGCTTCAGGTTCGGGAAGAGCGCGTCGGCCCAGTATTTGGCCTGGTAGGAGAACCAGCCTGAATAGCGAGCGCTAAACTCCATCAGAATGACCATGGTGATGGGGGCGTCCGAGGGGCCAGCGTTGGTGATGGGTTGCGGCTGGCCGTCTTCGAGAACACGGAAATTTTCTTTTTTGAGGCCGGTGAGGAGATCGCCGTGTTGCGTCGTGGCAATGACGTCAAGGGTGACAATGGGCACTTCTACGGAAATTGTAGCTCCCGCTTCCTGCGGTTTTTCCTGCGGCGGCACCTGCTTGGGAGCCGGAGGAGGTGTGGGGCTGGATTGAGCCGGAGGAGTGCCCTGGGGACCGTCGGGGGCTTGTGCCGGCGTAGAAGCCGAGAGAAACAATCCTGCCGCGAGAATCGCCGCAAGCTGAAACGAACTAAAGACGACTCGAGATTTCATTCCCATCTCCCAATACTTCCTTACTTACGATGCGTTCTTACTAAGATGCGAGTACTGTCGCCCGCGTCCCCCCGCACTGTGCGCGAGTGCACATTAGGCACGCACGGGCGAGACCCCCCACGGGGAGGTGTAAAAGTGCATGTTAGTATGGAATTTACTTGGTGCAAAACAGATTCAGACTGGGGGGTGACTTCGTGAGTTGGAAGCGCTGGAGCTTCTTAATCCCGTTTATTGTGGCCGTTTGGGGCAGCCCGCCGGTGAGCGCGCAAATACGGCAGAATCCGCCGGCGATGGGTATCCCTGAGAGTCCATCACTGGTGGGCGACACGTCGGGACTGGCTCGCGAGGCGCAGGACTGGCTGGTGGAATTGGTTAAGATCAACACCACCAATCCGCCAGGGAACGAGCAGCAAGCCGCAAAGTACATTGCGGGCGTTTTAACCAAGGAAGGAATCACGCCCGAGATTTTGGACTTGACGGCGGGGCGGAGCGCCGTGGTGGCGCGCTTGCGCAGCTCGGCTGTGCCGGACCCCTCAAGAGCCCTGCTGCTCGTGGCGCACATGGACGTGGTGGGAGTGGACCGAAGCAAGTGGTCGGTGGATCCGTTCGGCGGGGTGATCAAGGACGGCTACCTCTACGGACGTGGCTCCATTGACGACAAGAGCATGCTGGCGGCGAACCTGGCGGCGTTCATCGCACTGAAGCGCGGAAACGTGCACATAAACCGCGATGTGATTTTCCTGGCGACTGCGGACGAAGAGCAGTTTGGGGACGCCAGCCTGAAAATTCTGATTGCCAAGTATTGGGACAAACTGGCCGCAGGTTTTGCCCTGAACGAGGGCGGCAATATTGTCTTGAAGCACGGTAAAGTTCAGTACGTCGGAGTGCAAGTGGCCGAGAAGGTCTCCGTAAACGTTTCGGTAACGGCCAAGGGGAAAGGCGGTCACGCCTCGACACCCACGAAAGACAATCCGGTGGTACACCTGGCGGCGGCGGTTGAGAAGATTGGCGACTTTACGGCGCCCGTGCATCTGACGTCGATTGTGAGGCGCTATTTTGAGGGATTATCGGCGATCGAGGATGATGAAACCTCCAAGTGGATGAGAGTGATCGATACGCCGGACCGTGGTGAACATGCGCAGCGAGTGCTCTCCGACATGAACCCCATGTGGAACTCCATGATGCGGGACACCATGGCTCCTACGATTTTGCAAGCGGGCGTTCGGGCAAACGTGATTCCCTCGGAAGCCAAGGCAGTGGTCAACGTGCGGCTTCTGCCGGGCGACACGATCGACGTATTGTTGAACGATTTGAATAAGCTGGTGAATGATCCGGCAGTGAAACTGGAAGTGATGCCGGATGCCGGACTGGCGGCCCCCAACTCCTCCATCGAAACGGAATTCTACGGGCTGATCACGAAGCTGTGCGCCAAGGAATTCGGTGGCGCGCCGGTGCTACCGTTCCTGTCCACAGGCGCGACGGATTCCGCGCAACTGCGGCTTCACAGTGTGCAGGCGTACGGGCTACGGCCATTTGCGCTGACGGCAGAGGATGAAGCCAGGGTGCATGGCGACGAAGAGAGGTTGCCACTGGCGTCCTTCGCAAAAGGTGTGGACCTGCTGACACGCATCGTCGCGGAGTTTTCCATCACGCATTAGCCAAGACTTCTGTTATACAAATGAAGAGGTTCTGATGATTTCGCGACACTCCAAAATCGTCTGCACTATCGGTCCAGCCACGCGAACTCCGCGGATGATCCGCAAGCTGATCGAAGCGGGCATGGACGTGGCGCGTTTGAATTTCTCGCATGGCACCCACGAAGAGCACGCACAGAGCATCGCGATCTTGCGGGAAGCGGCAGTGGCGAGGAAGAAGCCCATCGCCATCCTGGCGGATATGCAAGGACCTAAGATTCGCACCGGTGCGCTTGCGGGTGGCGGGACGGTCGTGCTGCGGGCGGGCCAGAAATTTGTGATTACGACGGCGAAAGTTCTGGGAGACTCAACACGTGTGAACACGACGTTTCAACCCATGCCGCGCGAGGTGAAACGGGGCGACCGAATCCTGTTGAGCGACGGGCTGATTGAGCTGCGCGTGGAAGGAACTACGCACACCGAGGTGCTTTGCCAGGTAGCGAACGGAGGCATCCTCGGCGAACACAAAGGAATCAATCTGCCGGGCGTAAAGCTGCACGTGCCCGCTCTGACCGGCAAAGATCGGGCAGATCTGCGGTTTGCCCTCTCTCGCGGGGCCGACTATATCGCTGTGAGCTTTGTGCGACGGCCAGAGGATGTTCTGCTGGCAAAATCATTGGTGAAGCTAGCGAAGAAAAATACGCCGATCATTGCCAAACTGGAAAAGCCGGAAGCCATCGAAAACCTGGATGAGATCTTGCGGGTGTCGGAGGGAGTGATGGTGGCGCGCGGCGACCTGGGCGTGGAAATGAATCCGGAACGTGTACCGGTGGTGCAGAAGAATATCATTGCGCGCGCGCGAGAGTTTCGCCGTCCGGTGATCACCGCGACGCAGATGCTGGAATCCATGACGGAAAATCCGCGGCCAACGCGCGCCGAAGCTTCCGACGTGGCGAATGCGATCTTTGACGGCTCCGACGCGGTGATGCTGAGTGCGGAAACGGCGACGGGCAAGTACCCTTTGGAAGCTGTGGGGATGATGGCGCGAATCATTCAGGAAGCGGAGGCAAGCATCCACGAATTTCCGAGACCGGCGGGAACGGAACCGTTGAAAGTGGCGGAGACGGTGGCGGAGCTGGTGTGTCACGCGTCGCGGGAACTGCACATGAAACTGATTGCCGTGTTCACGCACAGCGGATTCACGGCGCGGCTGGTGTCGCGCTACCGGCCGCTGGTGCCGATCATTGCCTTTTCTCCCGAGGCGGCTACGCGACGCAGGATGGCGCTGTTGTGGGGTGTGACGCCACGGACGATTGTGGATATTAAAAAGATCGACGCCCTGCCGGGGGTTGCGGAGAAACGGCTGCTGGAAGAGCGCTTGGTACGGAAAGGTGATGTGATCGGAATTGTGGCGGGCACGCCTATGGGAACGCGGGGAACAACGAACTTCATGAAGTTTCATGTGATTGGCGGCGCAACCTAAGAAAACAAGAATACGATTTTGCGTAACTGTGAAGGCGAAGGGAGGTGCGCGATCTGGTCTTTGTTTTGCCAATCCTAGGCAAGTGCAATTTCGAAAGAGTTTAGAGTTCATACCCACCGGTTTTCATCCTTCCCAAGCCGAGTTTGCCCAATAAAACGGAAGCTGTGGCGCACATTTCGCAAAAGAAATAGCCGGGAGGGAGTCGCCGCCAGACAAAAAAAGCAGCCGAACTCAGGAGTGGAGGAATCGGCTGCGGTGATTCGTGAAAACAGCGAAACAGAATTCTAGAGATTGTCGAGATATCTTTGCGATCGAAGGCTTCGCTCACAATTCCCGCTGCGGGGGGAAGAGAAAGCTTCCGGCTGTCTTGCTCAGTTGACCCAGTGATCGGGACGGGAAGGCGGCTCGTTCTTAGATTTCTTCATGTAGACTTCGAACCGTTTGCGATTGCGCTGGTACTTCCAGTCGGCCATTTCGTTGCGGACGCGAAACAGGAAAGAGCCTCGGCGGAGGTACAGCCAGCCAACGAGCATACCCCCCATGTGACAGAAATGGCTGACACCGTCACCGGATGCGCCCAAAGTTCCAAAAAATTCGATGGCTGCCATGACGGCGACGAACGGGCGCATGGGGATCATGATGGGCAGGGGAAAGAGCCAGATCTGCCGGTCCGGAAAGAGGATGGCGTTGGCGATGAGAATGCCAAAGATCGCACCGGAAGCTCCAATCGTGGGGATGTCCGAAGGCCGATGTCCCCAGAACACGGGGATGAATTTCACGAGAACGGTGATCAACCCGGCCCCAATCCCACAGAGGAAGAAGTAGTTGAGAAACTTTTTCTTGCCCCAGATGAGTTCCAGTTCACGCCCGAACATCCAAAGCATGAGCATGTTGATGAGCAGGTGCCATAGGCTGCCGTGCAAGAATAAATAGGTTACAGGTTGCCAGATGCGGAAGCCGGGGATCACCCCGCTCGGTACGAGTCCAAACCATAGGGTGATGTGCCGGTAGGCCGCCAGTTTTCCAAAAAAGATCTCGAAGAGTGTCTGGAAAAGGAAGACGCCAGCGCAGCTCAAAACGAGAATTTTAACCGCAGGAGTGATGAAGCTGCGCCAGTCAAAGCGGACGCGGGGCGCGCCGAACCGAGTACCCATAGCCAAAGTGTACGGCGGAGGAGGGCAGCAGTCAAAAGAGGAATTCCGGACTGTTCGGGCGGCCCGAGGAAGGGAACTGGGACCGTTGCACCGCACCGGGACCCCAATGCAGGATGGAAACCCGGCCGTGTGAAAACTGGGAGTAATGCGAAAGTGCAACTGGCTTTTTCCCTACCGTCCCCTTCGAGTACCAAGGATATAACGGAGGAGCTAGTGGCGCTATTGGCGTCTCTTCAGGCAGAAATCGCCATGAACGAAATTAACCCAGCGGCCGACTCACGGCAGCATGGGCTAGTCCAGTTTCTTGCGGGCAAAATAAAAGAGCGAGCCGGCGAGCAGCAGGAACATAAACGCGCCGAAAAGATTGCTGGTGGCGAGGGGACCCATGATTTTCGGGCCAAACGAGAAAAGGTCCGGTCTCCACGGCAAGCGCAGCACCGAGGCAAACCAGCCGGGGACATGGTTGGCGATTTCCGGGTCCTGCAATAGATTGATAATGATGCCAAGAAGTCCGAAGATTCCGCCGGCAGCAATCAAGCCGCTCGAATACAGCGCACCCGGGCTGGCTTCGCTATCACCCGCCTGTTTTTCCTTGAGGGAAGCTTCCACGGCCCAGCGCACCAGTCCTCCGGCAAACATGGCGGCGGTGGTGGCAATGGAGATGTACAGACCGGTGGCGAAGGCGAGCGAGCGAATACCCAGGATTTCGACGGCAACGACCATGGCCACGCCCATCAAAACCAGGCGCCAGGGCAAACGCTGATTCAGAATGCCACTGATGACCGTGGCCATCAGGCGAGCTTGCGGCGCGGGCGCTTTGTCACTGCCAATGCCCTGGGCCCACTGGTATTGAATGCTCCCTGTGGAACTGTCGTAGAGATACTCCCCATCGGGAATTTCATGCGAGCCGAGTGAGTTGATGAGGACGTACTGTTTATCCTTGTATGTAAAATTGTCCCGCTCCACTTTTACTCCAGCGGGTAAGGTGGAGATGCTCACTGGAATTTGCGTAGGGATATATTTTTCGAGGCCCTTGTTCATGAGATTCAGAGTGGCGCCGATGGCGATGGTGGAGATGGTGACGCCGATCAGGAGACCCATCTGCTGCCAGAAGGGGGTGGCGCCAACCAGGAAGCCAGTTTTCAGGTCCTGGGAGGTGGCACCGGCGATGGCAGCAGCGATGCAAACCACCCCGCCGATCATGAGCGCAAGCACGGCGTAGTTGGGAGCGGTCCAGCCCGCAAGCAAAAAGATTGCGCAGGTGGCCATGAGCGTGGCGATACTCATGCCGCTGATGGGATTTGAAGAGTTGCCGAGGAGGCCGCTGATGCGGCTGGCGACGGTGACAAACAGGAATCCAAACACCACGACAAAAATCCCGGCAAAGAGATTTTGGTACCACAGGGTTCCTGCGCCCTTCATGGGGTGGAAGGTGAGGAGGATCCACATCATGACGACGATGAGAATGGAACCGAGGATGACCCAGCGCATGGGCGTGTCTCGCTCCGTGCGGCTGGAGCGGCCCCCTTCGGCATTGCCTTCTGTGCGCACATCCTTCAGGCCGGCCGTGAGGGCGGCAATGATCGTGGGCAAGGTGCGGAGAAGCGTAATCAAGCCCGCGGCGGCAACCGCGCCGGCTCCCATGGGACGGATGTAGCTGCGCCACATGTCGTCGGGGGTCATCAGCGGGATGGGAATGGTGGAAGGATAGAGCGGGGTGTTCCCGGCGAGCTGACCATAGAACTTTATGGCCGGCATGATGACCAGCCAGGAAACAATGCCACCGGCAAAGAGAATTCCGGAAACGCGCGGGCCGATGATATAGCCGACGCCGAGGTATTCGGAAGTGACATTCGCGCGAAAACTCGAACCAGGATACCAGCCGGGGCGAGCTTCCGGCTGTTCCGTCCAGGCGAGAACCGTCTTCATGAGGAAGGTGTAGACGCCGCCGAGGCCCAATCCCCAGAAAACGCGTCCGGCGAAGGAGCCGCCTTTTTCACCGGCCACGAGAACATCCGCGCACGCTGTGCCTTCGGGGAAGCTGAGGTTGCCGTGTTCTTTCACGATGAGTTGGCGACGCAGGGGAATCATGAAGAGGACACCGAGCCAGCCGCCAAGGAGGGCCATCGGAAAGATACGCCAGAAGGTGAATTCAGAGCCGAAGCCAAGGAAGATCAGGGCAGGAAGCGTGAACATCACTCCTGCAGCGAGAGATTCGCCCGCTGAGCCAGTGGTCTGCACGATGTTATTTTCCAGAATGGTGGAACGGCCGAACGCGCGGAGAATACTTATGGAGAGCACGGAGATGGGGATCGATGCAGAGACAGTCAGGCCGGCGCGCAGGCCGACATAAACCGTGACAGCACCGAACAGCAGGCCGAAGATACCGCCGAGTAAGACAGCGCGCAGAGAAAATTCCGTAAGACTCTGAGAAGCGGGCACATAACTGTGAAACTCACCTGCAGGTGCCGTGGAACTATTTGGACGGTCGTTCAACGTGTCCTCCCTGAATTCGATCGGCCAGCAAACAGACTGGAAACGTGTGTGGTGCGATTATCATCCAGCGGCAGCCGAGGGAAAAGCAAATCCTGAGGTGGACAGGGCATGTGCCCAGTACTCTTGACAACGGTAAAGTGGAGAAGTATTGTCGCGGGCATAAGGGTATTAGGTGGGTAACAGTGTCCGCTGGTCGGCAGTGCTGGAGGTGTGTTGGTCACCTCGCGAGCTCGCGCGGCAGGCTGGCGGGTAGGCAAGACTTCTTGCGTGACGAACGGAGATCCCCGAGTGATTCTTCGAAGAGTGGTTCTGGTCTTATCCCTGATTGCATTGATCCGAATCTCAGTTCCCGGAAGAGCGGTTCGGGCCGGCGATGAATGGCTGCCGATTGATCCGGCGGACCTGAAGATGACGAGCGAGCCCAAGGCTCCTGGCGCCCCGGCGATCTACCTGTACAGGGAGGTGGACCGAAAAGAGACCGGAAGGGGTAACCACACGGAGTTCAACTACGTGCGAATCAAGATCCTGACCGAAGAAGGGCGCAAATACGCCAATGTCGAGATTCCCTACTCGAAGTCGGTCACCGGCATCAGTAACATTCATGCGCGGACCATTCATCCGGACGGATCCATCATCGATTTTGGTGGCAAGATTTTCGAAAATACGGTCGTAAAGTCCAAAACGCTGAAATACATGGCGAAGACGTTCACGATGCCCGACGCGCAAGTAGGGAGCATCATCGAATATCGATTCATGTTCGATTTGGAAGACAACTACATCTTTAATTCCAACTGGATGGTAAGCGAAGAGCTGTTCACCAAGAAGGGGGTCTTTTCGCTGAAGCCCTTCGAAAGATGGGCGATGCAAGTCAATATGCCGGTGGGGTTGCCCCCGGGCTCGGATGCTCCAAAACCAGGACCCGACCACGTCATCCGGATGACGGTGGTAGATGTTCCGGCCTTTCAAACAGAAGAGTACATGCCGCCGGAGAACGAATTGAAATACCGAGTGAATTTTGTGTATAGCGAGAATGGTTTCGAGAGCGACCCGGAACATTTCTGGAAGAAATATGGTAATCGGCAGTACGAATGGACGGAGAAATTCACCGATAAACAAAAAGTGATGGCCCAGGCCGTTTCACAAATCATTTCGCCGTCGGATCCCGCGGACACGAAATTGAGAAAGATCTACGCGCGCTGCCAGCAGATGCGGAATGTCAACTACGAACGGAATCAGGATAAGGCAAAAGAGGAAAAGATCAGGCCCAATGAGAATGTCGAGGACGTGTGGAAATACGGTGGTGGCTACGGGCGCGACATCAATCTTCTGTTTTTGGCGCTGGTACGTGCCGCCGGATTTGAAGCGTATTATGTGCGCATTGCCGGAAGGAGCGAATATTTTTTCAACCCCAAACGCTTGAACACGTGGGAATTGGATGCGGACGCCGTGCTCGTGAAATCCGAGGGGAAGGATTTGTACCTGGATCCCGCAACGAAGTTTGCACCCTATGGCCTTTTGCCCTGGTCTGAAACCGGAGCGACGGGCCTGCGTCTGGATAAGCAGGGCGGAACATGGATCCACACCCAAATGCCCGAGAGTTCCGTCAGCAAAGTGATACGAAAGGCGGATCTTCACCTGGACGAGGAAGGGACGTTGGAAGGTCAAGTAACCGTGACCTACACTGGTCTCGAAGCACTGAACCAACGCTTGAGCGAGCGGTTCGGTGACAACACCCAGCGCAAGGAGCATCTGGAAGCAGAACTAAAAAATGTGATTCCAGTGACGGCCGAGGTGGAATTAAAGAATCAACCCGATTGGAGCAGTTCCGACGACAAGTTCGCTGTGGGCTATACCGTAAAGATCCCCGGATGGGCCAGTCCGGCGGGGAGGCGTGTTGTCCTTCCGCTTGAACTGTTTGCGGGAGCACAGAAGCACCTATTTGAACATGCGCAGCGCACATATCCCATTTACTTTGCCTACCTGTTTCAGACGGAAGACCAGACCAAGTATGCGCTTCCCGCGGCGTGGAAGGTGGACAGCCTTCCCAAAGAAATGCACACGGATGCAAAAGCGGCGGAATATCGGATTCAGGCAGACGCCAAAGAGAACACCGTGGAAGTCACGCGCACATTGCGAAGCGATGTTCTGTTGTTGGAACCTTCGCTGTATCCGACATTGAGGAATTTCTATCAGAAAGTTAGAACAGGGGATGAGCAACAGGCTGTCCTGCAACCGGGAACGAGCAGTGCAGCCCAATAGAATACAACGCTGCGCTTTGCCGCTTGGGGCCCGCCTAATCGCAATCGCTGTGGTCTCTGCGGCTAGTGGCTTTGCCACACCGGCTTCCTCGGACGCACCGGCGTGGATGCACTCCCTGACCAGCGTGCCGCTCCCTCCACATGACGAAAAGACGGAGGCGGTCCTTCTCTATTCCGAGGAAGTACTGACCGTCCAGGCGAATGGCAAGATCAAAAGGATGACCCGAGAAGTCTACAAGATTTTGCGTCCGGGCGGTCGAGGCTATGGCACCGTCCTGGCCTATTCCACGGCCGTAGCGAAAGTTCTGAACATGCACGGTTGGTGTATCCAGGCCAGCGGCAGAGACTTCGAAGTGAAGGACAAGGATGCCGTGGAAACTTCGCCGGGAGTTGCAAACGGCGAATTGATGAGCGACATTCGGGTGAAAATTCTGAAGATCCCGGAACCCGAACCGGGAAACATCGTGGGCTACGAAGTTGAAAAGGAAGAATATCCTTACATCCTTCAGGACCGCTGGATGTTTCAACGGCATGTTCCTGCACGCGAAGCGCATTACACTCTGCAA
>Ga0181523_10000030_pt1 | contig 128950 bp, 107 predicted proteins | sample PEATcosm2014_Bin_43_FD_119752 | JGI IMG/M metagenome (GOLD analysis project Ga0181523, IMG submission 119752) | Peatland microbial communities from MTU Mesocosm Facility, Houghton, MI, USA - PEATcosm2014_Bin05_30_metaG | ecosystem: Environmental > Terrestrial > Soil > Wetlands > Peat | place...
AGATTCGTAAGTCTGGTTGCCCAGGTTGTCGTGCGCGGTAACCACCACACCGTACTCGCCGGGGCGTGTGTCCGGCTTCGTCTGGAGGCTCATGCTGGCAGGCACGTACCGCTTCGGATAGAATGACTGACTCTTATCGACGCCGGCTTCGGGCTGGGAGTACAGCACCTTGCCGCTGGGCGATGTCACGGTCACGCCGTAGCTGACATCGATGGAATTGGCATCGCCGTATTTGAACCCGATGATATCGAAGCGCGCCCAAACGGCATTTCCGGGTCGATAGGCTGGCTTCGGCAACGCTTGGGTGTCATCCTCGCCGCGGTAGAAGCGGAAATTGCGGATCACCAGCGTATCGCTGGGGTCCACGCGATGTCCGCTAACCTCGATGGGAAGCTCCTTGGTAGCCGTGGCGCCCGCGATCTCGTCTTTCAGCAGGACCACGATCTTGTAAGTGCCCGAGCCGGCCAGAGGCGGGATGGGCACCTCATGGTGGGCCATTGGCTTCCAGTTCTTGTCCTCCGGCGCCAGGCTGGCTTCGATCTTGTCGTCGATTGTGTCGATGATGCGGACGCCGCGCGGATCGAAGGCGTCGATTTTGTAAGTGAGGAGCAACTTGTCCGCCGAGGTGGCCTTGTAGCCCTCCACCTGGAAGCTGAAGAACATTATCTCGCCGGCGATATGCGTGAACCCGGCGGGCAAGGGGCCGCCGCCGTCGCTATCCGAGACGACGGCGTTGACGATGGAGAGAGGCGCAACGGCGCCGGTGCAAACGAAGGGTAGCGCGATCAGAAGCAAAATTCGAAGCCGCACGGATGTCCTCTATCGCCATTATGGCACCGGCGAATGTGGGGCAGGCTGCTTTCACCTGTCAAGATGAAGTTGGCAGCCTATTGCACCGGCGCCGGAATCTCTGGCGACTCCGTTGAAAAGCTCAGCGGAATATCGATATCCAGCGTCTTCTGGCTGGTCTCATCGCTCACCTGCAGGCGGTAATGCTTTGGCGGAACGTCGAACACCACGTTGCCCTCTAAAGTCTCCGCCGGCTTCACGCGCCGCAGGAAGCCGATCCAGGCCGGCACTTGGTCGCCGTCGCTGAGCTCCGTGTAGCTCTGGCCCGAATCGTCCAACAGGGTCATCGTCGGAACCATGACGTCGGACGAGCCGCCATTCACCACGTGTAGGCGGATCAGGAAAAACCGGTCCTTAGGTATCCTGGGACCGATGGCTCCGGTGGCGCCAGCGCCCGCGCCGTCACCTAGTTGGGCCTTCCACTGGGTTTCGAAAACGTTATAGCTCAGCGAGCCGGCCGAAACCCGTTCTCCCATCCGGTGGATGGCTTGGGGCGCTACCGCGGGGGCGCATCCGCACGCAGCCGCCAGGCAGGCGACCAGCGCACCTCCCAGAGAAACCTGCAAACTGTGCATATACAGGAATCTTGCGCTGACTGGCAACCGGCTGTCAATACGCGAATCCGCGACGGAGCCTAATTGTGCTGGCGCTCTTTCAGCAATTTCTCGAACTTGCGCTTCTGATCGTCGTTCAAGATATTGAAAATGCGGGCCTTGCCATCGGATAGAACGGTCTGGTAATACTTCGCAAAATCATCCAGAATGCTCTCCATCTGGACGGTCTGTTCGGGCGTCAGATCCAGTTCCTTCTGCACCGTTTTCAGGTATTCCGCCTTGGCGTTGTCCTTCCAAAACGGCAGCGGGTGGAGCATGTTGTGGGCGCCCAGATTCATGGCGACCGCGCCTGCTACAGCCCCACACAGAAACACCAGCACTAGTATGCCGACGCCAGCGAGCTTGGGAGACGCCCGAAATGACAGCGGCGTGGGCCTCACGAGCAAATCATGGCTCATAGGAGGTCAATTTTACCAGCATCCGGTCCGGAGTCGGAGAGCCTGCGTCGTCGGCCATAACGGCGTCAGGGGTGGTAGGGGCGGGCGCGTATGCCGTTTCCCGCGACACCAGGACGGTGCCCAGCGCCGCCAGCGTCAGCAAGGAGGCGAACACCACGCGCCGCCCAAACGCGAAATCCCCTAAAAAACTCCAGAACGGACCCAAAGGGCGCGCCACAGGCTGTGCCACTGAGTCTTGCATCACCCGCGCCACAAAACTCGGGGAGGGTTCCACCACCCCGGCGGGTTTCAGCGAGGCAACCAGTTTGGTCACCTCCTGCATGCTGCGCAGCTCCCGCCTGCACTCGACACAGCTTTCCAGATGGGTCTGGAAGCGCCGCGAAACCGCTGGCCGCTGATCGCTGGCCAGGTACTCCTCAAGCTCGTCAATAATTACCGCGTGCATAAGCTTCTTCCCTTAAAAATGTCGACCATCTCTTGCACTCCCTTGTGCCGATCTCTCTTGCCGCCGGCTTCCAGGGGAACGACTTCCCTTTTTCAGGGTTAAAACTCTTCATTTGCGCAGCGGCTCAAACCGCCACCAGGCCGGGAGCCCTATCCAAACGCTGCGCCGCCTTCACCAGTTTCTGGCGTGCCCGGAACAGCTTCACCTTTATGGTATTTTCGTTCATGCCCGTCATGCCCGCCAGTTCTTCCACGGAGTAGCCGTCAACCTCCTTTAGCATCAACAACATGCGTTCCTCTTCGGAAACCCGGCTGAGGAGCTTCACGACGTAGTCCCGGCGAGCCAGAGTGGTATCCGCGGACGGCTGGCGATCCACCAAAGGCTGCGTGTTCTCCACGCGGCGCACCTCGTCCTCGCTCAAATCGCTCTCATACACCAACTTGCGCACCTTTTTCTTACGCAAGTAATCGAAACATTCGTTCACCGTGATCTTGTAGATCCAGGTGATCAGGGAGCTCCGGAAATCGAAGTTCCTGATGGACAGATAAACTTTGGCAAACACTTGCTGTGCAATGTCTTCCACGTCGTTGCGCTGCCGCACAATGCCGTGAATGATGGAGAACACCTTGGACTGGTACTTTTCCACGATTTCGCGGAAAGCCGCCTCTTCGCCGGCCTGAGCGCGGAGCACCAAAGCGCCTTCCTGGGTGTTCTGATAATCCACTCTTGTCTTCGCCGCAACCCTGGTACCGAAGGCGGGGAGTGGCAGCGCGCCGCTCAGTGTTCCCATACACCGCTTCCGACGCGAACCGCTCCGCCGCGGTTTCACCTTCCAACCGCAAAGATAGCAGATTCCCGCAACTTAAGAGCTTTCAACTCCATCCATTTAGCTGGACGCCTGAGCCCAAGCCGCTCGCGGGCAACCGAACGGCCGCACCTTCAAAAACAGTTGGTAGCTGTGTAGGCGTGGCTTCGGTATAATGGCAGGCGTAGCGGGGGATAAGTTTACGAGGAGCTTCAGATTTCTATGGTGCAATTAACGGAAAAAGCGGTTGGTAAGGTGAGGGAGATTCTGGATACGCAGGAGCCGAAGCCGGCCGGACTGCGCATCGCGGTGGTCGGCGGGGGTTGCTCGGGCTTCAGCTATTCCATGGCTTTTGAGAACCAGCCGAACGTTCTGGACAAGACCTATAGCTTCGACGGATTGAAGGTCTTCATCGATCAGGCCAGCCTGCTGTATCTGGACGGAGCCGAAGTGGACTACGTCGAGACTCTGGAAGGCTCCGGGTTCAAGTTCAGCAATCCGCAAGTGAAATCCACCTGCGGTTGCGGCAGTTCCTTCAGCGTGTAGGGGTTAGCTTTCAGGAGTACGGCCAGGCCGGGCTTCCGGCCTGCCACTCCGTAGATCGTGGGCATTCGTTCGCGACGGGGCCGGCCCTCCTCAGTAGCCCAAGACAACATAACCACATGCGGTCGCAAGAGCCGCCCCAGGCGGCGCTCTGCGGTATTCCGCGGGATCGGCAAACCGCGTGCAATGTCGCGCTTGGGCAGCAATCGGCAGCACGGGACTATACTGGAGGCGATGGGTCGGGGCGCACACAACTGGAATGGTGACTCTCGGCGCGCGAGAACTCTCATCGGCAGCCCGCAGCGCGGCCAGCGGATCGCGATGCGAATTTGCGCGGCGGTCACGTTAATGGCCGCGGCCGGGTGTCTTCCCGCCGAGGACACCGGCTGCGAGTCCCTGTCTGCGACGAAGCCTGACGATATCAACGCTCTGGCGAACACTGGCATTGCGCTGTCACACGCGCAGCAGTACGATGCCGCGGCGGTCTGCTATCGCAAGGTTCTGGCGATCGACCCGAATATTCCGCAGATCCAGCTCAACCTCGGCCTGGCCGAGTTCAAGAGCGGGCGGTTCCGCGAAGCGACGGAGCCGTTCCTGGCCGTGCTGAAACTCGACCAGAATAATATGCAGGCGCGGATCCTGCTGGGCATGAGTTACTACGGCACCCATATGTTCAAGGAGGCTGCCACGAGCCTCGAGATCGCGCTCGCCGCCGACCCGGAAAACGGGCAGCTTCACTACTACTTGGCACAGAGCCTGTTGTCGTCTGCCGATTATCAGGGTGCCTTGAAGCAGTTCGAGTGGCTGCAGCGCCAGGACCCCGACGCCCCCGCCGCGCACGTGCTTATGGCCGAAGCGTTGGACGGCCTCAACCGGCCAGAGGAAGCGATTCAGGAGTTGAAGGCGGTGATCGCAAAATCGCCAGCCGAGCCCAACGTGCATTTCGCCATCGGTTATATCTACTGGTCGCAGCAAAAAGACGATGAGGCCGAACGCGAGTTCCGTCTGGAGTTGGATCACGATCCGGCCAATGCGCAGGCGTGGGCCTGGCTGGCCGACGTTCTGATACGCCGCAACGACTTTCAGAAGGCGAAGCCGCTCCTCGACAAGGCTCTCTCCATCGACCCGAACGTTCGCATCGTGCATCTCGATCTCGGAATCTTCTTCGCGCAGAGCAAGCAGCACGAGCGCGCCATTGCGGAGTTCAAGGAAGCCATACGGCTTGACGGTTCCAAGCCCGATGCCCATTTCCGGCTGGCGCACGTGTACAAGGAAGCCGGCAAACCCGCGGAATCCGCCGCCGAGTTGGCCATTGTCCGCCAGTTGCACGAGCCGAAGAGCGAAGACCACCTGGAGAAGGTGACCGGCCACGCGCCCGAGCTACAGCCCAACAAGTAAGGACGCTGCCGGGCTCGCAACGTGTCCAAAGATTGGTCGCCCTGGCCGGGGCATTCCTGTAGGCGTTCTATAGGAGCCCGATGAATTCCGCGACGCTGAGGCCTGCCTGGTCGATGATAGTGGCCAGGGTTTTGCGCTTGAGGTCACGGTTGTGATATGCGACGGTGACGCGGGGTACTGGACGATCAGGATGCTTGAGGATGTGATGGGCCGGTGCTGTGGTGAATGAAAAATCCGGCCCGCTCCAGGGCACGGATGACGTCTTTGGGTTTGACGACGGGTAAACGCCGGCTCATGCAGGAGTATTCGACGCTTCACGGGACTGCGACTTCGATCTCTTCTTTGACCGGTTCTTCGCGCAGCTTGATGTCCTCGGGGGCAGGCAGGCCGTCCAGGGCCAGGCTCTCCAGGTAGCCGCGGATAGCGTCCTTCACCATCTCCCGCGCTCCCTCCAAGGTGTCGCCCTCGGTCACCAGGCCGGGCAGGGCCGGGCAGGTGGCAACAAAGCCGCCTTCTTCGGCGGGTTCAAACAACACGGTATAACGGCGTTCAGTCATGGGCTGCCTATGTTGATTATAGGATGACTTGGGCATTGAGAAAAGAGTTCGCGTTCTCGGGTCCCCGGCTCGGAGGCGATGCCCTATCGCTATTTCCCCGCGTGGCGCTTCGCGATTACCTGCGTCCCGATCGTGGGCTTTCCCTCTTCAATCACGTAGAATCGATCGGCCTTGACGTTATGGAATTCCTGCCGGAGCCCGCTCGGCCAGCTCACTTCCACGCTGTCTATGCGCGTGCTCGGCCCCAGCCCGAAGTGGGCCCGCAGATCGCTCTGCGAAACATAGCTGCCGCCCGCGGCAATCTCGCGGATCTGCGAAATGCCGCCGGCCTTCACCCGGATGCGCGCGCCCAAGGCGTCGCGATTGCTGCGCGTGCCCACCAGCTTGAAACTCGCGAAGTGATTGCTTCCCCCGCTGCGGTTCCGCAATATCGACGGCGGGTCGTCGTTATTCCCCACAACAATGTCCTCGTGGCCGTCGTTAAACAGGTCGGCAAAGGCCACGCCGCGCCCGAGATGGGGCGTCGAAAAACCGTTCCCGTTTGCCTGCGCATCCGCAGTAACGTCGGTAAACGTGCCGTCGCGATTGTTGTGAAACAGCAGGTTGATCTGCTTGTAATGACCCTTCACGGCCGAACGCTCTACGCCCTGGTAGACGTGCCCGTTGGCGATGAACAGATCCACCCAGCCGTCGTTGTCGTAGTCTGTGAAGCCGCCTCCGAAACTCAGGAAGCGCGCGGTGATGGTGGCGATGCCCGCCTTGCGGCTGACTTCCTCGAACATACCGCCTCCGGTATTGCGCCACAGATGGTGGGGCACATCGTCAAAGTCGGAGACGTAGAGATCCAGCAATCCGTCGTTATCGTAGTCGCCCACCGATAGGCACATCGCCGCCATAGTGCCGCCATCCTCGGTCAACCCCACGCCCGCCGTCAATCCGGATTCGGTGAATGTGCCGTCGTGATTGTTGTGATAAAGGTAAATCTCCATGCCATCGTTGGCGGCCAGCAGATCGGGCCAACCGTCGTTGTCGTAGTCGGTGGCAATTACCGACAGATTCTTGCCGTTGGGCTGATAGATCTTCGCGGCTTTGGTGACATTGGTGAACGTGCCGTCCCCGTTGTTGTGATACAGCACGTCCGGGCTGCCGTGATACTGGCCTGGCGGGCAGCTTGATTCCGCGTCGGCGATGATGCAGGTCTGTTTCACCTCCGGGCCGAAGTCCACGTAGCCGCCGACGTACAAATCGAGCTTCCCATCGCGGTCGTAGTCGAAAAAGGTGGCGCCCAGGTGCAGGCGCGTGCCAAAGTCGGTACCGTCCACGTGCGCCTTCGCGGTGACATCGGTGAAGGTGCCGTTCCCGTTGTTGCGATACAGCACGTTCTTGCCGTACTGCATCACGTAGAGATCGGGATAGCCGTCGTTATCGTAATCGCCGACTACGCAGCCGAGGCCATAGCCGGTGCCCGGCACGCCGGCCTTCTCGGTCACGTCCGTGAACGTGCCGTCGCCGTTGTTGCGATATAGAGCGTTGCGCGCCACTAGGCCCCGCCCATAGAGATCGCGCGCGCTGACGAAGTAGATGTCCGGCCAGCCGTCGCCGTCATAGTCGAACACGCAGACCCCGGGGCCGGCCTCGTCCATAATATTGGCGACGCCCTGGTTGCCCTTCAGGTGGACGAAAGTGACGCCGGCCTGCTTCGCGATATCATCGAAGCGCGGCGTGGAGTTGTCGCCGGCGCCGGCAAATGCCGCTGCCAGGAGCGACATCCCCGCCACCACGCCCGCCGGAATCAGAAACCGGGCGGGAGACACGCTTCTCTCTGGGTATGATCGGATTGCATCGGGCCAAACTCGCCGGCCTCAGCCAAACTGTCGAGCAGGCGTGGAAATATATCCTGGCCTGCCGGGCCGCTCATCTGCGATTATCTCACGCGCGGGCCATCGCGCTCCGGCTAATGCCGCCGGTTACACGCTCCGGATTTGGCGTTATCGAGCCGGTGGGCAATGCCGGCAGGTACGCGGACGCGCTGTTTCATCGTCTCGCCGGCGGCAAACCTGTACACAGTTCACGCCAAGAAACTAGCCACAGGTGCACGCGGATGTACGCAGATCGGCTCCTGACGCCCGGCCGTGGTTCTCCATCAGGGCCTTAACCCAACACTCGTGTCATGAAGTGCAAAGTAACCTGAGGGATTGACACGACGGGATTCCCGAGCGCCGCGGGATGGGGGTCACTCTTTGAGTCGCGAAAACTCGTGTGCGCGTTTTAATTCGCGCTCCATGTATTCGCGAAACGAGCGATAGCGCTCGGCTCCGGGCAGCCAGTTTGCGAAGAACCACGCCTCCCACTCGCCCTTCTGTGTCACAACTTCCGGGTTCAAGAGGACAACAGCGCTATCTCCTACGTCGCTGATCTGCAGGCAGGACGACAGGTAGGCAGTCCTGAACCGGACTGTATCTAAAGGGTCTCGCAGGTGCTCTTCGGGGGAACTATCCTCGCCGATCTGATATGCCTCAATCCAATCTGGATTTAGAGTACGGAACCAATCGATCTCGGTGGTTCCGAACAATCTGTAAATGAACACGCTCAGCTCGCGATATCCATTCGCTTCCGCGAGAAACTGTCGATAGGAGGGCGGCAGTCGCACACCCAAGCGGTGCTCAGCCGCCTCGATATGTTCTTCGCTGGCTCCAGGTTCACCGAGCCAACAAGCCTCTACCATCGAATCGGGCACTTCTACCGCGACCTCGGGTTCAGCGAGACGCACGCGGCTGATCTCGCCGAGCAGTCGCGACCAAACTGATTCTGGACGGTCCTTGTTGGCTCGCTGTCCCGGTTGCGCTCTCTCCAGTCTTCCAAGGCGCCGTAACGCGATCTTCGCCTCGTTCGCGACCTCTGGGTAGGGGTCGCTCAACAGTCGCTGCAAAACCTCGGCACCACTCTGCTCCCGATTCCAGCCTAGCGCCGCACATAACCTTGCACGTACCTCTGGTGACGGATCTGCATCCATTTTCAAGACAGGGGCCGGTTCCCCCAAGCCACAGAGCGCGGTCACTGCCTGGATGCGGACCTCCTTGTCGGCGCTATCGAGCGACTCCTGAAGATACTCCAGCACACGAGGGTCGCGTCCGTAGCTCCGGGGAAGATTTGCGAATGTACAGACATTGGCATCGCCTTTTCTCAGCGCGGAGAGATCGCCGAGCAACCGTACCTCCATCTCGCCTTGCACCGGGCCCATTTTCTTGAGCGTTGCCTTCGCCGTAGCCTGAACCTGGTCGTCTTGAAATCCCCGGTTGAGGAAATTGACTGCGGAGTAGTGGCCCCAAGCCGGCATCTCCTCGACTACCGCACAGCGCACGACTGGATCTTCGTCTTCCTCGGCGGCAATTTCACAGAATACTCTCTGTACCTCATAGGTGCGACAGTCCCGAGCCAGTCTTCGTGCCGCTTCTACTCTTGCCGATGCCGGTTGCGCTCTATCCATTAGTTGGTTCGTCCAGTCGGTACAAGTCATGTTGAGTTTCTTTCAATAAGGGTCCCAGTCGGCGGCTTCGGGCAGGTTTGCAGGGGGACGTTGGCAACGAAAGGCGGGAGGCCACTCCCAAACTGGCATTCGACGCTTCGCCGTAGGTCCAGCCGAGGTCTTGTCGTCCAGCAACGGACTGCGGCCCAATTTGAATTCAGTTGCCGACCGATCGGACCGCCTCCTGATAGTCCCGCTCCACGCTCTCTAGAGCGACAAATGCTGGTACACCTCCAGGGTCTTCTTGCTCCCGGCTGGCAGCCCCATTCCGTTCGCGGTTCGCTCCGGCACCGGCTCCCTCCGGATGCCCCGCTGGACCTCCGCTCACCACACGTGCGTCGCGAGAATTCGTGGATGCCCGGGCACCCGGTTGACTACGGGAACACTCAGCACGATTTGCAGATTCTTCTTCTGCCAGCCGGGAGGAAGCTGCCGCACAGCCTCGGCGAAGTACGCAGGACTACTGAGGAAATCTCCGGCTGCCATGGTGCCGTATTGCGTGATGCCGGCGGCGATCACCATCGGACGGTCGGTGGCGCCGTCCAGCACGCGCGACACGATGGCATAGTCATTCGGCACGTCCCAGTGCGGCCACGCCTTTGTCAGCCGCCATTGGGTATTCTCCGGGTGCAGACGATCCTGTACCATGTCGACCTCGCTGGCACTGTTCTTGACGAACGTAAAGCGCAATTGCCCGGCGGCGCGGATGGTCCACTGGTTGTCGAACGCGGCAATCAGGACGGCGGGACCTTCGCGCAGGTCGGCAAAAGAAGTGGACCGCTCACCGCGGATGTGATAAGGCTTCCCGTATTTCTGAAAAAGGGACGTAAGATGCACCAGGCAGACGGCATCACCCAGCGAGACATACCTGTCCCATAGAATGACGAGCTCCTTTTTGGGAATCGCCTCCTCGTTGGACCCCGGGAGCGGTTGCTGGGCGCCGATACCCTGAATCGCGTCCTGAGCTTGCGCCGATTTCAGATTGTAAGCAATTGGCTGACCAATGCAAATCAGAACGGGCCCCGGCGCCTTCAGCAACGGAGTCCAAAGGCGATCGAGATCCGAGCGTACCGACGCAAAGGCAAAAATCGCGACCGCCACCAGAGGGAGGGCAATGCCCCCGGCGATGAGCGCATAACGCCGCCAGCGCTGTTCCGCGGCCGGCGCGGCTGCTCCATTCGAATGAAACTCGGCAACATACGATCCCGACAGCAGCTCGATGCGGGGCTCGGATTCGTGCCCGGTATCCTGATAGTATTGCGCGAGTTTCTTGCGAATCTCGGCAGCCGTCGCCCGCACCACGGGGTGCTGGCTGGTGTCGTAGTCTGCCGGACGCCCGAAGACTTCGACGCCTAGCGTGCGCTCCTTCAAAGAGCCCACATCGCCAGCCAGTGTCTGCTCGGTGATGTGCCGCAGCAAGCTCTGACAATGGCGGCTGCCTCGAAACTGAGGGCTGCTCAAGACGCGTTCCAATTGCGCCCGAATATCCGCCACTCTCTCCAGCGGCAGACTGGGCCGCGCAACCACGTTGGGCCTACGGGACATTTGGCGACTTCATCCTAACGCAATCGTAGTAACGCAATCATAGTAACACAAAAAGACCGTATTGTACTTTCTTTAGAAATGGCTGGGAGATTGCCAGCCAAGCTGCTGATAATAAAGGATTTAACAATGTACAGTTCCGTAATGTCCTTTTCTGCGAGCGGGAAACATCTTATTTTACTCATCGATCAGCTCGCCAGATGTAGTCTAGGGGTCAGATACACGTGCGGGCTGAATCTGTAGAAGGAGGTCAATGTGAAGCAGGTTAGTCTACGATTGGTTTTACTCATCTTTGTGCTCCTGGGAGCGTTTGCTTTTCAGGCGTTCGGGCAGGAAGCCACCATTGTCGGAACGATAACGGACCCCTCCGGGTCTTCAATTCCTAATGTCGCGATTACCATTACGAACACGGCCACTGCCGCTGTTCGCCGCACCGTCAGCAACGAGGCCGGCCAATACGCGGCGCCGGGTCTGGGGAACGGCAAGTACACTATTAAGGCCGAAGCCCCCGGTTTCAAGGCCAGCCAACAGAACGATATCGTCCTTGACGTCGGTGCTCACGCTCGTGTCGATTTCCAACTACAGGTTGGCGAAACCAGAGAGAGCGTCACCGTCGAAGCGATAGCCAACCAAGTGCAATCGGATTCCAGTGAAGTCAGTGAAGTCGTTAACGGAGACCAAATGTCGCTGTTGGCCACGGACGGCCGCAACTTGGTCAACCTTGCGTCTTTGATGCCAGGCGTGTCTTCCACCGTTTCGGATTTCAATGGCCCCAGCGCACAGGGCAGCGGTTTCTCCATCAGCTTCAACGGTTTGCGCCCCGACCACAATGTCTGGATGGTCGACGGTGGTGAGAATTACGATCGCGGCTCGGGCGGAAAATTCAATATCATGCCGTCCATCGACGCGGTAGCCGAGTTCAGAGCGCTCACCTCAAACTATTCCGCCGACTACGGACTCAATTCCGGCGCGACCCTTAGCTTGGTCTTCAAGTCCGGCCAATCGACTTTTCACGGCGCCGCGTGGGAGTTTGTGCGTAACAACGCCCTCGACGCTGCGAACTTCTTCACCAACGCTGCCGGGCAACAACCGGCGGAATTGCGTTATAACGTGTTTGGCTTCAACATCGGCGGTCCGGTGATCCTGCCTCACTACAACCACGACCGAAACAAGACCTTTTTCTTCTACAACGGGGAATGGCGACGCGAGATCCAGGGCGCGGTGGCTACCACTCAGGTGCCCTCGGCCGCCATGGAAAGTGGCGTATTCCCATCTAATATACCCATTTACGTGCCTACTGCCGCTTCCGTGAACCCCACGGAACTCTCCCGCTTTACCTCACTGGGCTTGGTCCCCGGCCAGCAGTTCCCCAACAACACGATTCCCAGCAGCCTGATCAGCCCGCTGGCCACGGCGTTTATTGGGCTTGGCGTATATCCTAGCCCTAACACCACCAGTGGCGGATTCCCCGCGTTTACTGGAGGAGTCAACGCCCCCACCTACGTGGGCGAACAGATTGTTCGAATCGATCATCACTTCAACGACAAGTTCTGGCTCTTCGGCCATTGGGTGTCGGAACAGCTCAGCCAGAACTACGCGACGACCCTGTGGAGCGGCTCCAACCTCCCCACCGTCGGCGACGTGTTTGCCAACCCGTCGTACAGCGGCGTGATTCACGCTACGTACACTATCAGCCCGACCCTTGTCAATGAGACGGCGTTCAACTATGGCGGCAATACCATCACTGTCACGCCGAACGGGATCTACCAGCGCACCACTGCCGTCAACCCGCCCCAGTTGTTCCCGAGCGACGGTCTCAATCGCCTTCCGGGCGTTAACATCGGCGGCAACGGGCTCAATGACGATTACGATGCGTCCAGTTTTCCCTGGGTCAACAACTACAGCAGTTACCAGGCCCGCGACGATATCTCCTGGACTCATGGCCGGCACAGTTTTAAGTTTGGCGGCCAGTATATGTACAACATAAAGAACCAGCAGCTCTTTGGCGATTCGCAGGGCGCCTTCAGCTTTAACGGTATCTATACCTGCCAACAAGCGGCGACCGGCGGCTGCGTATCCGGCACGGGCGCTGGCCTCGCCGACTTCCTGCTGGGCTATTCCAACTCGTATAATGAACTCGCCGTTCAGGATAGCGGAGACTGGCATACCAAGACCATCGCTTTCTACGTCCAGGACAACTGGCGCGTGAGCAACCACCTCACTTTGAATCTCGGCTTGCGTTGGGAAGGTATCCCCCATACATACGAAGTGAACGACCGCATGTCGAACTTCTATCCGCAACTGTACAACCCGGCAGACGCCGGAGTCTTTCTCCCCAACAGCGGGAACCTCAGCCCGAACAGCCCGGGTCTGGCTCCCGGCGTCGGAGGGGCCTCCAGCCTTTTGCTTTATCAGAACGGGATAGGCATTCAAGGCAAGAATGGTATTCCGGCGGATATCGTCAATAACCACTGGAACAACTTTGGCCCGCGGCTGGGCTTTGCCTATGATCCCGCCGGCCACGGCAAGACCGTGCTTCGCGGCGGTTTCGCCATCATGTACGAACGCGTTCAGGGCAACGACGTGTACAACATGGGTCCCAACGCCCCATTCAGCGCCAGCCCGACCGTGACCAACGTCTACTTCAACAACCCGCTGGAGAATGTCGCCACGGGCCAAGCCGCTACCGCGCCGATCACGACTACAGGGATCACCGGCGAGAGCCAGACCAATTACAAGAACCCCACCAGCTATCAGTGGAGCATGGGTGTGCAACATGAGTTCTGGCATGGGGCGGTTGGCCAAGTGTCGTATGTAGGCAATGTTGGGGTGCACCAGAGCGAGGCGGCTGACATTAACGCGCCGTTCTACTCGAGCGCCAACCTAGCCCAGCGTCTTGACGTATCCGCGGGAACCATACCCGTCGATACGATCCGGCCTTACCCGGGCTACGGCCAGATCCTGCTGTACGACAACGGAGGACGTTCCAAGTACAACGCGCTTCAGGCTGAATTCCGTGTGCAGGCCTGGAAAAACGCCACATTGCAATTCGCCTACACCTATTCGAAAACCTATGACGACAGCACCGGGGTAGCCGTCAACGGGAACGAGGGCGACCTGGACACGCTCTCGAATCCTTACAATCGCCTCTACGATTGGGGACTCAGTACCTATGACCGCCCGAACGTCTTCATCGCCGACTACGTTTGGAACATTCCCCTCTTCGAACACTCGACCGGCTTGACGAAAACGGTTCTGGGCGGTTGGACACTGTCCGGCATCGTTACCGCCGAGTCCGGCTTGGCGTATACCGAGACGGCGCCTAATTCCAGTCTAGGCATGGGCGGCAACGTTACCAACCGGCCAGACCTGAATGGAACCATTTCGTATCCGCAGACGCTGACCGAATGGTTCAATCCGGCGGCGTTTACCGCTCCCGCCGCGGGAGTCTTCGGCAACGAGGCGAAGGGAGCTCTCCGCGGACCCGGAAGGGACAACTGGGACGTGTCCTTGTTCAAGGACTTCGCCTTTAATGAACGCGCTGGCCTGCAGCTCCGCTTTGAATCGTTCAACACGTTCAACCACACCCAGTGGAATGGGTTGAATACTTCATTCGGTAGCGGCGCCGGCGCGATCACTTCCGCGTTCGATCCGCGCGTCCTGCAGCTTGGTGCAAAGATACACTTCTAACCGCTGTACGTTTCGATTCCTGCCCGCTCGCGCCCTCTAAAGAGCGCGGGCGGGCTTTTTCTTTGTCCCCCGCGAAAGCTGCCAATCGAACCCTGCGCAGCGGAAGCCCGCGGTAACATAATACGGGACGATGGCAAAGGACATACGTTCGGAATGGCCGCGCATCGAAAGACCGCTCGCTGACGTGCGCGGCTTTGTTCGGAGCCACGACCGTAAGGGAGTGGTGTTCCCGGCATGCGCCATCGTCATGAAGTGCGTGCTGGTTCTAGTGGCGGCCGCGTGCCTGTGGGCGGCGATCGATCCCAAAGCCGCGGCGGAAGCCGAGAAGGCGTTGGCTCTCGCTCACGACGGCAAGTACGCGCTCGCCATCCCTCACTACCGGGCCGCCATCGCTTTGGATCCCCATCTGCCCGGCATCGACTTGAACCTCGGCCTGGCGTATTTCAAGCTGAACCGGCTTCCCGAGGCGGCCGCAGCCTTCGAACGCGCCACCAAGGCCGACCCGTCCAGCTTTCAGGCGCGCGTGCTGCTCGGGATGAGCTATTACGGCAGCCGCCGGTTCGACGCCGCCGCGGTCCACCTGAAGCTCGCCGCCGATCAGCAGCCTGACAACGTGGAGCTGCGATATAAGCTGGCCCAAAGCTACCTGCAGACCAAACGCTACAAGGAGGCCACCGCCGAATTCCGGCTTCTGCTCACCAAGGACCCGAACTCCGCGCCGGTCCACATGCTGCTGGGCGAGGTGCTCGACGCCGCCAACCAGGAAGAAGAGGCCACGGCGGAATTCGAAGCGGCGGTCAAGGCCGCACCCCAAGATCCCGAGGTTCTCTTCGGCCTGGGGTACATGTACTGGAAGCAGAAGCGCTACGAGGAGGCGCGGCGCGAGTTCCAGGTGGAGCTGGCAAACCAGCCGAAACACTCCCAGGCGCTAGCCTATCTGGGCGACTCGGAGATGCACGCGGGCGACGACAAGCAGGCCGCGGATCATCTGAGGCAGGCCTTGAAGCTGGACCCTCGGCTGCGCTTCGCGAACCTGGACCTCGGTATCGTGCTCGCCGCGGCGGGCGATGCCTCGGGAGCGGAGCAGCACTTCCGCGACGCGATCCGCCTGGATCCGTCGCAGTCGGATGCCCACTACCGTCTGGGCAGACTCTTCCTTTCGCTCGGCCGCGAACAGGATGCGGAAGCCGAGTTCGCCAAGGTGAAAGAGCTGGGGAAGGAGAAGCCGCAGCCGCCGCTACTCACGATGCCAGGGCGGAGCACCGAGCCGAAGCCATGACGAGCGGATTTATGTTAAAGGAGTCCTGATTAATGCGGCGAGTTTTCTCAAATTCTGACACCCGTCAAAGCATGATCTTGTCAGCGGCTTTTACCGTTATCGCGGCCCTATCAGTTCCAACAGCCCAAGGACAACACCTGAGCAAGCAGCCAATTTCGTATCGAACAATTCAGGTAGATGGCCTTTCCATCTTCTATCGCGACGCAGGCCCGAAAGAAGCACCCACTATTCTTCTCCTCCACGGGTTCCCATCCTCATCTCGCATGTACGAAGGGCTGCTGGCGCGCTTGTCCGATCGCTATCGTCTGATCGCGCCCGATTACCCTGGCTTCGGCCACAGCGACGCACCCGATCCAGCCGGCTTTTCTTACACCTTCGACCACCTTGCGCTGATCGTCGACCACTTCACACAAGCCATCGGATTGACCAGGTACACTCTGTATCTGCAGGATTATGGCGGGCCAGTTGGGTTCAGGCTTGCAATAGCTCACCCGGAGCGCTTGCAAGCTCTCATCGTGCAGAACGCCGTGGCCCACGAAGAGGGTCTGGGCCCATTGTGGGCCACGCGCCGCGCTTTCTGGGCCGACCGGTCCGCACATGAGAGTGCGCTTCGGGCGAATCTAACGTCTTTCCAAGCGACCAGGCAGCGGCACCTCGGTAGCGATCCCGACACGACTCGATACGATCCAGATCTCTGGACGGATGAGTTCGCATTTCTCAGCAGCCCGCATCAGGATCAGATTCAGAGTGATCTTTTCTTCGACTACAGAACCAACGTCGCCTCCTACCCGGCGTGGCAGACGTGGCTTCGTCGCCGGCAGCCTCCCACTCTGGTGCTCTGGGGTAAGTATGACCCTTCCTTCCAGGTCGCGGAAGCCGCGGCTTACAAAAAGGATCTGCCACACGCCGAAGTCCACGTTCTAGATGCGGGTCACTTCGCCTTAGACACGGATGCCGAAGTGATCGCACAACTGATTCGCGACTTCCTTTCCCGCGAAGTAGCCCGGTCATCGCCTGACAATACTCCGCGCCCCGATGACTGTGTCGCATGATTTCGGCGGTCACTGCTGTTTGCGGCCCGCGGGCCTCGCAATTCGGAGCGGCCGCGGAGTTCCGATTGCAGTTCAAGTCACTTGGCCACCTCCTTGACTTTGAGCACGCGATCGGCGGGCACGTTTTTTAGCTCCTGGACGATTCCGGAAGGCCAGTGGATTTCCACCAGGTCCGCGGATGTGCTGGCGCCCAAACCGAAGTGTGTGGGCCCCGCGCTCGACGAGGCATACCCGGCGGCGAAAGAGACGTGATTGTATTGAGCCGCCCCGCCGGCCACCACCTTGATCCGCGCGCCGATTCCGTCGCGATTGCTTTTGACTCCCTCCAACTGCACTTCCAGCCAGTGATGCCCGCCCGGGCTGTCGTTGATCCAAAGCTCCGCCGGCGCGCCGATCGCGGTGGCAACCACGTCCAGCCGCCCGTCCCCATTCAGATCTCCCACCGCCGAGCCGCGATGCCGGCGGGGCGGTTGTGCAGTCAATCCGGCTTCCGCGGTCAGCGCCGCGAACTTCGTGCCGCCCAGATTGCGGAACACCGTGTTGGGCTGCTCTACCTGCACGTTCGTCGAATACCCGAGCGACTGCACGTGCCCGCGCGTGACAAATATGTCCTTCCAGCCATCGTTGTCGAAGTCGGCAATCGTGGGCGAATAGCCTGCCATCGGCAAGCTGAGCCGGGCCATGCCGCTTCTCTCGGTCATGTCGCGGAAGCCGCGCTTCCCATCGTTCACGAACAACGGAAAAGTCTCATTGTCGAGCGCCACGATAGCGATATCGGGATAACCGTCGTTGTCGAGATCTCGAAAATCGACCCCCATCCCCGAAATAAATTGTCCGTTCTCGGCGAGCGCCACGCCAGCCTCGAAAGCGATCTCCTCGAACTTTCCGCCACCCTTGTTATGAAAAAACGAGTTGTACATTTTGTCGTTCGTGACGAAAAGGTCCATCAGACCATCCAGGTCGTAATCGGCGATCCCCACGCCCATACCCTTGCCGGGATGCGCGCGGATCCCCGATTCCGCCGAAACATCCCGGAAGGTCCCGTCGCCGTTGTTCAGGAACAACTGGTTGGGTGTCGGCTTATAGAACTTGGGATGGCAGTAGTCCAGCCGGCCCGGCGCCGCCTCGCAGCGCGGTTCGTGGTTTACGTCCCAAGCCAGATAGTTCACCACGAAGAGATCCAGAAGGCCGTCGTTGTTCACATCCACCCACGCCCCGCCGACCGACCACAAAGGGCCATATTGGCTGTCGGGCTTGTCGATCCCCGCTTTCGCGGTGACGTCCGTGAAGGTGCCGTCGCCGTTGTTGTGGTACAGATGGTTGCCATGCACGCCGCCGACGAATATGTCTTTGTAGCCGTCGTTATCGTAATCGCCGATCGCCACGCCGTTGTCGAAGCCCACACCCGCGAGGCCGGCCTTTTCGGTCACATCCCGGAAGTTGCCTTTACCGTCGTTTTCGAAGAGTCGGTTGGAGTATTTCGCGGAAGTTTTTTTCAACGTGTGGATGTCGGCGCCATTGGTGAAAAAAATATCCAGATAGCCGTCGTTGTTGTAGTCGAAAACGGCCACCCCGCCGGCCATGGTTTCCGGCGCGTGGCGCTCCAGCGTCTCGCAACTGTCGAGCGTGAAATCGATCGGCCGGTGCACGAAGTGGATGGGAGATTGCCTATTCTGGGCGGAAGCAGCCACCCAAACGGCTGCCAGAATTATGGGCGCCGCCCAACAGACTATCCTCGCGCGCCGAGACGGTTTTCTGTTCATGGCGCCGGCTTACGGTTGTCTCCTGGTATCTTAGGAAGCCATTTCATAAATACGGTGTCGTGTGCCCCGAAGACCACTCCCTGACGGTCGTGGCTCCGATCAGAGCCGCGCGCGTCAGCAAGCTGTCTTTCAATACGCGACAATAATTCCGACCGTGTGAACCTAGTCAGGAGCGCGACGTGCTCCTTTGTGGCCGGATCTCTCACTTTGGCCGATCCAAGCCGATGGCCGCGCGGTATCGCGGCAAGGCAACGTCGTATTTTCCGTCGCACGCCGGCGGGAGACCAGTGTCGGCCTCGGCAAAGGCTGCGGGGCTGGTGGCCGCACACAAGCACGCGGCAGACATCGGCAGAATTAACGCGGATCTCATGAAATCGGCACGGGGTCTTAATCTGCTCCTATGTTACCGCAGCCCTCGCGAGTACCTGACGCGCAACCGTCGTGGATTTGCGCCACTACACCGCGGCAAAAGCTCGCACCGGAAAAGTCCCGAACCGTTTGACCTTCACCGGCACAGCGAAGAACCGGAAGCCGCGATCCGGCAAGGCCCGCAGGTTGCAGAGATGCTCCGCGATGGGGATTCCAGCGCCTAGCAGAATCGAGTGCGCAGGCCGCGACATATCGTCCGTATCGTCGATGTTCAGCGAGTCTATGCCGGCCAGCGCGGCCCCGGAGTCCGCGAGGTGCTGCGCGGCGTCCGCGGTCAGGAAGGGATGAGCTGTGAAATAATCTTCAGTCGCCCAGTGCCGGTCCCAGCCCGTGTCGACCAGCACAGCCTTGCCGCGGAGATCCAGTTCGCCGAAAGCGGCGCGGCCGATCGCTCGCCCGGCATGCCGGATCACGATGCCCTCCAGATTCGCGAGCGACTCGAGCGGCAGCTCCGAGAGGTCTTTCCCATTCGCATAGCGGTGAAACGGGGAGTCCACGTAGGTGCCGGTGTTGGCCACCATTTCGATCTTGCCGATGTGGAATTCCGTGCCTCCGGCATAGATGCGCCGCGATTCTTCCCGGCTCAGGAAGTCGCAGATGAGCGGCGCGGGCAGGCCCTTGTAAGTAATCAGCCCGTGTTCCACGGTGTGGCTCAAGTCGATGAGCGTCGCCATTTAAGACACCGCCCCTCAGCGTAGCACGCGCGTCTTGGTAAATTGGAAGCAATGGCCCATGCGTTGGCGGACAGGCTTACGGAGCGCGCGCTATGGAGGGTTTATCGGCGGTTCAGCCTGGTGGCGTCGGGCGTGCTCGCCTACAACATCCTGGTCGTGCTGTGGGGAGCTTTCGTGCGCGCGACCGGTTCGGGCGCTGGATGCGGCGACCGTTGGCCGCTCTGCAACGGCACGGTAGTGCCGCGCGCCCCGCGCATCGAGACCATCATCGAATTCACGCATCGGGCGACTAGCGGACTGGCGCTCGCGGGCGTCGCCGGTCTCGCGATTTGGGCCTTCCGGCTGTTTCCGCGCGGCCACCGCGCCCGGCTGTTTGCTTCCCTTTCGATGGTGTTCCTGGTTACCGAGGCCCTGCTCGGAGCAGGGCTGGTGCTGCTGCGGTACGTAGCCCACAATGCTTCCGCGGGCCGCGCAGCGTATCTTTCGGCGCACTTGGTGAACACCCAAGTCCTGCTGGCGATGCTGGCGATGACGGCCTGGTACGGCGCAGATCCGCTGGCGCGCAAGTGGCAGGCAGCGCCGAAGCTGATCATGGCCGCGCTGCCGGTCGCGCTGGTGGTAGCCGTCAGTGGCGCCATCGCGGCCCTGGGCGACACGTTGTTTCCCGCGGTTTCCGTGGCGGCCGGGATGCGGCAGGAGTTCTCGAAGGCTGCCAGCATGCTCGAGCGATTGCGCGTGCTGCATCCGGCGGTGGCAGTCGTTGCGGGAATATTTCTGCTGTGGGTGGCTGTATCGGCGATGCGCAGCGGACTGCCGGCGGCGGCGCGCATGGGCTCTGCGGTGGCTGTGTTGGTCTTCGTACAACTCGGCGCGGGACTTCTGAATATCGTGCTGCTCGCGCCGGTTTGGATGCAGATCGTGCACCTGCTGATCGCGGATCTGCTCTGGGTCGCGCTGGTCGTGATGACACTGGAAGTGGGGAAAACAGAGTGAAAAGACTACCAAAGTTAGTACCCCTATCAGAAACCGCGCTACGGTTCGGCCCGTCGTAGGGCACAGGTGCACCCGCTCAATTGATATCCGCTGACCGTATGGCTAAGTACACACGACAACCGCTTGCTGACGCGCGCGCCTCCGATCGGAGCAACGACTGTGAGGGATTGGCCCTTCCCGCACACATTTTGCTCGCCGCGCTGGTCCTAATTTGCCTCCCGCCCTCCCTGCCGGCCCAACAGGACCGCATCACCGAAGCCATCGACAACACACGCCGCGTCGTGCTCCACGGCAATATCGATCCGCGGGTGCAATCCGCATCCGATCAGGGCCGTGTGGACCCCTCTCTGGTGCTTCCGTACGTCACTCTGGTGCTGAAGCCATCCGCCGCCCAGCAAGCCGATCTCGATCAACTGCTGGCGCACCAGCAGGACCCGTCGTCGCCCAACTACCATCGCTGGCTGACGCCGGGGCAATACGCGGATCGCTTCGGAGCCAGCCCTGCCGACATAAACAAGATAGTCTCCTGGCTCGGCGAGCAACACTTCACCGTCCTGGCGACCGCCCGCGGACGCAACCAGGTTTCCTTCACCGGCACAGCAGGACAAATCGAGAGCGCCTTCGCCACCGAGATTCATTATTACCAGGTTGATAGCGAGCGGCATTTTGCGAATGCCACGGACCCATCTATTCCCGCCGCCTTCCAAAGCATCGTCGCCGCCATTCGCGGGCTGCACGATTTCCGGCTGAAGCCGCGGACCACGCATCCGCGCGACACCCTTTTCAATGGCATTCATGAACTAGCTCCCGGTGACATAGCCGTCATCTACGACATCAATCCGCTGTACCAGGCCGGCATCGACGGCGCCGGGCAGAAGTTGGTGATCGCCGGACAGACGCAGATCAATATGTCCGATGTCGAGCAGTTCCGCAGCTATTTCGGGCTGCCGGCGAACAATCCCCAAACCATGCTGGTCCCCGGCACGACGGACCCGGGAATCAGCCAGAGCGATCTGACGGAGGCCAACCTCGACCTGGAATGGTCCGGAGGAGTAGCGCCCAACGCCACCATTTTGTACGTGTATTCGAACGACGTGATGGACGCGGTCCAATACGCCATCGATCAGGACCTGGCGCCGGTAGTGAGTGTCAGTTATGGCTTATGCGAGCAACAAGCGAGTGGCCCCACGCCCCAGACTTTCCAGCAATGGGCCCAGCAGGGGAATGCAGAAGGCATCACCTGGTTTGCAGCCTCGGGTGACGCCGGCGCCGCGGATTGTTGGGGCGGGACTGACCCAGCCACCAACAACAGCAAGTCTGTAGACACACCCGGGTCCGTACCGGAAGTGACCAGCGTGGGCGGTACGGAATTCACCGAAACCTCGAGTTACTGGAGCAGCACGGACAATAGCAATCACGCCTCTGCGTTGTCTTATATGCCCGAGACCGCCTGGAACGACAGCGTTGAGGATGGCATTCCGTCGGCCAGCGGCGGCGGTGCGAGCATCGTGTTTTCCAAGCCATCCTGGCAGACCGGCGACGGCGTGCCCAACGATGGCGCACGGGATGTTCCGGATGTATCGATATCCGCGTCCGCCGATAACGATGGATACGAGATTTTCTTGAACGGAGTTATCCAGGTAGTCGGCGGAACATCTGTTGGGCCTGTTCAGTTTGCCGGAGTCGCCGCAATGCTGAACCAATACCTGGTCGCCAACGGTATACAAACCACCGCCGGCCTCGGTAATATGAATCCGAGATTCTATGCTCTGGCGCAGACCGCGGGCGTCTTTCACGACATCACGACTGGCAATAACGTCGTCAATCCGTGCGAGGGCCAGAGAAACTGCACAGCCACATCGTTCGGGTACTATGCCGGCCCCGGCTACGACCAAGTCACGGGGATTGGCAGCGTAGATATCTACAATCTGGTGTTGGCCTGGCACGGATCCGGCTCGGTCGGCAAGGGGACGGTCTCCGTAAATGTTTCCGCCAGCGCCGGTAGCATCGCATTCACTGGAAGCTCGGTCCTGACGGCGACGGTGAAGGGCTCGAACGGGGGAACGCCCACCGGCACGGTCAGTTTTTCGCTCGGGAGCGTCTCTCTCGGCACGGCAACCCTAGTGGGCTCCAACGGCAGTGCGGTTGCCACCCTGAACGTGAACGGCTACCAATTGGCTGCGGGTCTCAATACGATAACCGCGCAGTACAGTGGCGACAATTCCTATGACGGAGCATCGGCCACCGCCAGCATCACCATAACATCCACCGTATCCGGCACGGCCGTGATTACGAGTCTGTTGAATGGGGCGTCTTTCACCGAAGCTTTTGCTCCAGGTGGGGTGCTGAGCGTCTTCGGCACGCTGCTGGCTCCTGCGACCGGAAGCGCGCTGGCGGTACCGCTACCGGCCCAGTTGGCGGGCGTTACTGCCACGGTCAACAGCGTGCCCGCGCCGTTTTACTACGTCTCGCCGACCCAGTTGAACATCCAGATTCCTTACGCCACACCCGCAAATTCCACGGCGATTCTGCAAATTGACAACAACGGCCATAGCATCTTCGCCAATTTCCAAGTCTCGGCGGCGGCTCCTGGAATCTTCACTTATTTGAGCGGACCGCAGAAAGGCGCACCCGTTCCCTACAACACCGGCGCACGCGGCCAGGAGGTCGTGGTGTACATTACCGGCTACGGCGCTGTATCGCCCACAGTCGCCACCGGCGCCGCCCCGGCTGCCGGCACTCCTCTCAACGATCTGCCCAAGCCCGTCGGCAACGTCATTGTGACAGTAGGCAACGTCCCGGCCACCATCGACTTCGTCGGGATTCCTACGTGGGCGGTCGGAGTATTGCAGATCAACTACACGATTCCACCCGAGGCGCCGCTTGGCGCGCAACCCGTGGCGGTTAGCGTCGGCACAGTTGCCAGCGTGCCGGCGACGCTGACCGTAACGCCATAAGGACTCGGCTAGCCGTTACCCTCGGCTGCCTTCAACGCGCTGCATTGTGGCGATGCGATAATGAGACAGTCAGCCATGGCGGTATTCAGCAACGCTTTCTTCGAGGAGCGCGTGGAGCAACTATTCGATCTGGCCGGCCTTGTGGAGCGGATCTTTTCTTCCGCCGGACTTGAGTATCGGGTGATTGGAGGTCTTGCGACCTACCTATATGTCGAGGAGCGCGAGCCGGACGCCGGGCGCCTGACGAAAGACATCGACATCGCTGTCCGCCGTGAGGACGTAGCCAGAATCGCGAAAGCTGCCAAGCCGTTTGGCCTTCAATACCGCCACGTGGCGGGCGTAGACATGCTCGTACAGGCAGGCAAGCCGTCAGCCCGCAGGGCTGTTCATCTGGTTTTCGCCGGCGAAAAGGTTCGGCTGGAATATCCTGAGCCGACACCGGACCTCGGACCGTATCGACGGCTCAGAGGACTTCGGCTGATACCGCTAGCGGACCTGGTCCGCATGAAACTGACCAGCTTCCGAGCCAAGGACGAGGCGCACCTCAAAGACTTGGATGAGGCCGGACTCATCACGCCAGCGGTGGAGGTAGGTCTTTCGCCGGAGCTAGGCGAGAGGCTGTCGCGGGTTCGCGCCCGCGGATAGGTGGCTCGGACGTCTTTCACCAGGCAAGTGTCCTGCTCGCCAAACTCTTTACAATCTCTGACGAAGCCAAGTGGGGCGGACGCCCTCGTCCGCGCGCGACCCCCGGGTCGCGTTCTTGCGCTCATTGTACTTACGTGGGAGGGAACACTAGGCGCCCGCGGGTTACGCCCGAAGAAGTGCCGGACAGGCTCAACGTGCAAAAATGGCAGCAGGCGAATAAATGCCCGTCTCCCGCACCCCCCGTCCAGTCATCCAAGTTCTCGGCATCCGCAAGACCTACGGCGCGACGGTAGCCGTCTCCGACGTCTCGTTTGAAGTCAACGAGGGTGAAATCTTCGGCCTGATCGGCCCAAACGGCGCTGGGAAGACTACCACGATGGAGTGCGTCGAAGGCGTGCGCCGGCCGGACTGCGGCGCCATTTCCATCCTGGGACTGGATCCGTTCCGCGACGTATATCAATTGCAGAACCGGATTGGCGTGCAGCTCCAACAGGCGCAGCTCCAGAAGAGAATCAAGGTTTGGGAGGCCGTGGACCTGTGGGCGTCGCTGTACACGAAGGTGGTGGATGGCGATCGGCTGCTGGAACAGCTCGGCCTCGCCAACAAACGAAGCGCCTGGTTCATGACCCTCTCAGGCGGGCAGAAGCAGCGGCTGTTCATCGCCCTGGCGCTCATCAACGATCCGGAGGTCGTGTTTCTGGATGAGCTGACCACTGGGCTCGACCCGCAGTCGCGGCGGGCGATCTGGGAACTGGTGCGCGGCATACGCGAGCGCGGTAAGACCGTCTTCATGACCACTCATCTGATGGAAGAGGCCGAGCGGTTGTGCGACCGGGTGGCCATCATCGAGCACGGAAAGATCATCGACATCGGCAGCCCCGAGGAATTGGTGCGGCGGCATTGCCCCACGCGAACCGTCTTGTTGGCTACGGACAACGCGCTCGCCGAGGAATCCCTGCGCACGATCCCGTCAGTGGAGATCGTGACCCGCCAAGACTCGCGGTTCACGATTCAGGGGCAGGGCGACGACTTCGTGACCGACGTGATCCAGTGTCTGTCCGAGAACCGCATCAGAGTCACCGATTTTCGCACCGAGCTGCCCAGCTTGGAAGACGTCTTTCTGAAGCTGACCGGCCATTCGATTCGCGATTAGGAGAGACGGAGAGACAACCATGTTCCGCGGACTTTGGAAACTAACCTGGCTGGAGATCAAGATCTTCCTGCGCGAGCCGCTCGGGGCGTTCGGCTCGATAATACTTCCCGTCCTGGTGTTCGTGGTAATTGGCCGGCTGTTGGGCGGTGGGCGCATGCAGAACGTGACGGCTGCCAGCGGGTTCGTACGCGTCGGACTGCCGGTTTTCGTGTCCGTGCTGATCGCCCTCAGCGGCGTGTTGTCGCTAGTCACGATCATCTCAATTTATCGTGAGGGTGGCATCCTTAGACGGCTCCGGGCCACGCCGCTCCGCCCGCAGACGATCCTCACCGCTCACGTGCTGGTCAAGCTGGCGCTGACGTTGGTCACCATGGCCTTGATGGTGCTGGCAGGCAAGCGCTATTACCCGATCCAAGTTCAAGTTCCAATTTTCGGCTTTGCGCTGGCGCTGCTGATCAGCACGTGGAGCATCCTGTCGATCGGTTTTGTGATCGCGAGCATTGTGCCCACCGCGCGTTTCGCGCAACCGATCGGCGCGGCCATCCTGTATCCCATGCTGGCCCTGTGCGGGCTATTCGTGCCGCTGCAGTCGCTGCCGCCCGCGCTCCAAGTCGTGGCGCGAGTGCTGCCGCTGACCTACGCGGTATCCCTACTCCAGGGCATCTGGAGAGGCGAACCGTGGTCAGCGCACCTTGGGGACGTGGCGGCTCTGGTGGTCGTATTTGCGATTTGCACGGCGCTCTCAGCGAAGGTGTTTCGCTGGGAATAGTGCAGGCTGCCACGGAACGCCACCATCGCTGCCTCCCGTGAAGCTACACTCAGGGAATGAGGTCTCCGAAGAAATCCGCCTTGCTGCTCGCCGCGATTCTTGCCACGGCTTCCGCATGCACCACCAGGAAGCCGCCGCAAAACGCCGATATCGATCTGACGGGAATGGACAAGTCGGTGGCGCCCGGCGACGATTTCAACGCGTACGCCAACGGCGGATGGATGAAATCGACGCCCATCCCCGCCGACAAATCCAGTTACGGTATCGACGCCATCTTGGTCGACGAAACCCGGAAGCGCACATTGTCCCTGATCGAGGATGCGGCGAAAGCCGGCGCCGCAGCCAGCGCGGACGCCCGCAAAGTCGGCGACTTCTACGCCAGCTTCATGGACGAGGCGGCCATCGAGCAAAAGGGAATCGCGCCGCTCAAACCGCAACTGGATGCCTTCGCCGCCATCGCGGATCGTCATGCGCTGGCGCGCGCCATCGGCGGACAACTGCGCGCGGACGTCGACGCGCTGAATAGCACGAACTTCCAGACCGGAAATCTCTTCGGAATCTGGATCACGCAGGGCCTCGACGACCCATCGCATACCTACCCCTATCTGCTGCAAGGCGGTCTCGGGATGCCCGACCGCGAATACTATCTTTCGCAGTCGCCGCAAATGGCGCAGATACGGAAGCAATACCTGGCGCATATCGAGCGAATGTTCAGCCTTGCGGGCTTCACGGACCCGGCCGCCCGCGCCACGCGCGTATTCGCCCTGGAGACCGCCATGGCAGCGGTGCACGCCACGCGCGTCGAATCGGAGGACGTCCGCTCCGCGGTCTCATGGAAGCGGGCGGAACTGCCGTTGAAGGCGCCCGGTCTCGATTGGCCGGCGCTGCTCGAAGCCGCCGGATTGAGCGAACCCCCAGTCGTCATCGTGTGGCATCCCAAAGCGGTCACGGGCCTATCCGCGCTGGTTTCGAAGCAGCCACTCGATGCGTGGAAGGACTGGCTCGCGCTTCACGCCGTCGAACGCGCCGCCGCTTTTCTCCCCAAGGCCTTCGGCGACGAGTCTTTCGACTTTTACAGCAAGACGCTCAGCGGAATCCCGCAAATACGTCCGCGGTGGCAACGGGGAATCGACTTGACCAACTTCGCGCTGGGCGACGCCGTCGGCAAGATGTATGTGGAACGCTATTTCCCCGCGGAAACCAAGGCGAAAGCGGAGGCCATGGCCCGCGATCTGGTGAAAGCGTTCGCCCTACGCATCGACGCGCTCGCCTGGATGTCGCCCGAAACCAAGGTCAAGGCGAAAGCCAAGCTGGATACGTTGAAGGTGGGCGTAGGCTATCCCGATCGTTGGCGCGATTACTCCGGCCTGGACATCGTCAAGGGAGACGCGCTCGGCAATGCGCAACGCGCCGAATTGTTCGAATATCGGCATCAACTCGGCAAGCTCCACCAGCCGGTCGACCGGGGCGAGTGGTGGATGACTCCCCAAACCGTGAACGCGGTCAATCTCCCATTGCAGAACGCTCTGAATTTCCCCGCGGCGATTCTGCAGCCTCCATACTTTGACGGTAATGCCGATGCGGCCCACAATTACGGAGCGATGGGCGCGACCATCGGCCATGAAATCAGCCACAGCTTCGACGACCAAGGCAGCCAGTTCGATGCCGAAGGACGCCTGTCCAACTGGTGGACCAAGGCGGATTTCGACCATTTCCGGGCTGCCGGCCAGGCGCTCGCCGCGCAGTTCGATACCTACCGGCCGTTTCCCGATCTGGCGGTGAATGGACAGCAGACGCTCAGCGAAAATATCGCCGACCTGGCGGGACTGATGGTCGCCTATGATGCCTACGTGCTGTCTCTGAACGGAAAACCGGACGAGGTCAAGGATGGATTCACCGGCGATCAGCGTTTCTTCATCAGCTTCGCCCAGAGCTGGAGATCGAAGGTGCGCGATGCCGCGCTTCGCCGCGAGATCGTCACCGATGGCCACGCTCCCGAGCAGTACCGCGCCCAGACGGTTCGAAATCTGGATCCGTGGTATACGGCATTTTCAGTGCAGCCATCCCAGAAATTGTTTCTGACGGTCGGAAACCGTGTGCGTGTGTGGTGATGCGGGCAGATTCTCTGCGAACGTGAACTTGGCCGGGGTGATCGAACGCCGGGTGACGCGGACGAGGGTGGACGATGAACGCTACGCCAGTTCAACGTTTTGCGCGTTTCTCGTCAACTTGACAGCGCGCTGTAACCCTGTTCGGCGGAGTTCGACTTGGGCAACCAGGAGCTTAGCCCGCTTGACCACAAACAAATGTACCGTGACAATGGGAACATGGATCGCGAGCGCGTGATCGCCACTTTGCGCGGGCACGAATCGGAACTGAGGGCCGCAGGCATACTTCGCCTCTCGCTGTTCAGTTCAACAGCACGCGGAGACAACCGTCCCGATTCCGATATCGACTTGCTGGCGGCATTCGACGATACCCGCCGCATCTCGCTGCTAGACGTTGTGGGAATGGAGGAGCGGATCTCGCGGATGCTGGGCCGCGCGGTCGAACTTGTCGAGGAGGGTACGCTCAAACCGCGGGTACAGAAGAACATAGAGGCAGAGGCAGTTCGTGCCTTCTAAGGATCCCATCCAGCGCTTCGCAGATATCCTTGAACACATTATCCTCATCGAAGAGTTTACGAGAGGAATGGACCTCAAGGCTTACCAGGAAGATCTGAAGGCGCGCAATGCGACGGAGAGGTGCATGGAACGGATCAGTGAAGCTGCGAAGAAACCAGGGGAAGTGGCGGAGCAACTTTGCCCCACTGTGCCGTGGCCCAGCGTGCGTGCCCTTGGAAACTTCTTACGACACGAATATGACAGGGTCGACCCGGGCGCGTATGGGTGATGATCGAGGACGATCTGGGCCCTCTCAAAGCCGCCTCCCAACAGGCGCTCGACCGTCTCCGTCAAGCCCAGGAAGAACAATAATGCAGCCGGGTCCTCGCGTACGGGCATGGCCTATAAGCCACTGGCACAGCTCGCCCTCGAGCGTTTCCGTAACGTTGACGTGACGGGACCTCACGGGACTGAGCTGCCGGAGCCTTTTTGGGCGAATTCTCCGATTTATCGTTCCCGATCCGCACACATGACGAACGCTGTGCCAGTTTCCGCGGTGGAGTACGTCGCGATATCGTCGAGGCCGATGGCGCTACACTAGGAACTAGACAGGAGACCTTCGTGGACGCCTTGGTGGAAAAACTCGACTCTCGATTGCGCGAGTGGAAACCGGAGACGGCGGCAGAGGCCAGGGAGCGCATCAACGAAGTTATAGAGCTCGCCGATCACGACGTCCTTGATATCGCGCGCTCGCGCGCCGCCGAACAGGAGGTCCTCGACCTGCTCGATGAACTCCCAACCCGGTGAGATCTGGCTGGCGGACCTGGGACTCGCTGCCAAGACGCGTCCCGTCGTCATCGTTTCCCGTCAAGACTCTGACCCGCCGCGGTTTCTCGTCTTGTTCGTGCCTCTCACCACCCAGCGGAGAGACAGTCCGTATGAAGTGCCGCTACCGCGGCTTCCGTTCCTTGATCGTGAATCGGTAGCCAATCTTCAAGGATTGGGTCTCTGCCAACCGTGCGCCTTGAACGCAAGATTGGCAGGCTTTCCGTGGGGATAATGGAACGTCTCAAAGACGCGCTGGCTTTTGCCCTGGATCTTGAACGGGCTTCCGAATGAACGCTCTGCCGGCCCGGCGCTCAACAGCGATTTGCCACTTTAACTCGTTGTCGTTTTAAACCGTGGAATGACCGGCAACAAACAACGGTAAGTCGCCTTCCGCAAGCCCAATCCGCGAAAGCCGAGGGCGGAGGCTTGCTGCGGGGAAGTGCAAACGCGCCGCCGCGCGCCTTCCCACCCCGCCGGCCGCAATCCCAAACCCGGCCTATCCGGCAAAATCAGCTTCCCCTTCTCGACGCCCACTCCCACAAATGGATCGTTCGCAATCAGCAGATTGCCGTCCAGCGCAGTCCACCAGCGGCGAAAGATGCGCGGCGGCGGTTCTGGCGCCCGGAAACCGTGTGCGCGCGTGGTGACCGCAATTCCCGGCCACGTACCGATACAACGTGTTGACTAGCGGGACTTGTGGAGCAATTTCCGATCGTCTGACACGTGACATGGCGCGGCACGTTGTCAGGTTCTGTTGCTACCTTCCAACGTTATCACTACCTTTCCCCGAGCGTGTTTTTCTGCCAGATACTGGATAGCCTGAGGGACTTCCCTCAAGCTATAACACTTGTCTATGACCGGTTTTACTTTACCGGCCTTCATGAGCTCGCCCATGATGGTCAGGTCCTTTTTATTCGGCCTCGCCAGAAACGTGACCATCTTCTGGCTCACGAACGGCGATAGCACAAGCGCTGTCATCAGACGTGACAACAGACCGATCGCGCTACGCCCGCTCAAGTCTCCGGCCATAACGCATATCCCCTTAGGATTTAAGACGCGTCTGCATTCCGGCAGTGAATGATTCCCAACACAATCGAAAATCAGGTCATAACCTCGCCCACGTTTGGTGAAATCCTCGCGGGTGTAATCGATAACGTGTTCTGCGCCGATTGATCGGACCATGTCCACATTGCGCGTGCTGCAAACGCCGGTAACCTCTGCGCCGAACGACTTGGCGATCTGCACAGCGAACGTACCCACGCCTCCCGCCGCGCCATTAATCAGGACCTTCTGTCCTGGCTGAATCCGTCCCTTGTCGCGAAGACCCTGCAACGCAGTGAATGCCGCCACCGGTACGGAAGCTGCTTGCTCGAACGTGACATTACCCGGCTTCGTGACCAATGTCGACTCGGGCGCACAAACATACTCGGCAAGCGCCCCTTGGCGATGGACCCAGACTTTTGCGCCCGAAGCTTGCGGGTCGCTGATGCATACGCCGAACACCTCGTCGCCCGGTTTAAACTGCGTTACGTTCCTGCCCACCGCTTCAACCCTGCCGGCCACATCGACACCGAGTCGGCCTGGCTCGCTGACCGTCGGTTTGCGCAGCCCGAACACGAGGCGAAAGATGTACGGCACGCCGTTCGTTGAGCCGCAGTCAAGTGGATTGACAGAGGCCGCGCAAACTTTGATCAGGACTTCATTGTCCCCAGGGGCCGGCTTGTCAATTTCTTCGTATTGAAGAACATCGGTTGAACCGTAATTGTAATAAACGATGGCTTTCATGAGTTTTCGCCCGATTCCGTTCGATCAACCAGGGGTCGCCAGACCGTGAAATGGCCGGCAGCAATCAGAACCAAGGTCGGGCCCTTCCGCAACGGGAAGGCCTGCACAAACCTATCCCGCCGCCCGCAGCCCCAACCCTGGCCGGCCCGGCAAAATCAGCTTTCCCTTCTCCACCAGCACTCCCACAAACGGATCGTTCGCAATCAGTAGATTGCCGTCCAGATCCGCGTAGTCCACCAGCGGCGAAAGATGCGCGGCGGCGGTCACCGATACGGAGCTCGAGATCATACATCCCAGCATCGTTTTCAGGCCCAGCGATCGGGCCACCTGGATCGTGCGATAAGCCTCCAGAATGCCGCCTGTCTTGTCGAGCTTTACGTTGACGCCATCGAACGCCCCCACCATCTTCGGCACGTCGGAAGCGCGCTGGCAGGCCTCATCGGCGATCAGCGGAACGTGCACGCGGCTGTGTACCCAGTGCATCTCCTCCAGCATCTCCGCGGGCATGGGCTGCTCCACAAACTCGACGCCTTGCCCGGCCAGCCAGTTGATTTTGCGCACCGCCTCTTCCTTGTCCTTCCACCCTTCGTTGGCGTCCACGCGCAGTGGCTTGTCGGTGGCGCTGCGCACCGCGGCAATAGTGGCTTCGTCGGTGTCCAGCCCGACCTTAATCTTGAGCACCGGGAAATCCGCCGCCTCGCGGACCTTCTGCCGGGTCATCTCAGGATTGTCGATGCCGATGGAAAACGTAGTCACCGGCGTGTCGCGCGGGTCCAGGCCGAAGTAGCGGTACAAGGGCACACCCAGCTTCTGCCCCACCCAATCCATCAGCGCGATATCGATGGCGGCCTTGCCGGCCCACTGGCCTGCCACGCTCCGAAATACCTGCGCCATCACTTTGGAGAACTCCCACGGATCGGCCGCCAGCAGCAGGTCGCGCACGGATTCCACGGCCTGCCGCGCGCCTTCGGCGTTTTCGTGATAGCGCACGATCGGCGCGCCTTCGCCGTGGCCTGTGACGCCGCCATCCGTGTACGCGACGTACAGCGTGTCGCGGTAATCGCTCGAAGACATCGTGGTGGTCCACGTGTGACGCAGCTTCAAGCGCTTGATTTCGGTGCTCACGCTGGCGCGCGGCGCACCGGAAGCCAGGAGCGCCGGCCATCCGGCCTGTGCCATGAAGAAGCGGCGGCGGTTCATTTGAGCCTCCTGCACGCGACCAGCAAGCGGCTCCAATGCGGCTCGCTCAGTTCGCAGATCTGGATCACAGGCTGGATCCACGTGGTCGCGTTGATGAATTTGCCTTCGCCGATATACATGCCCGTGTGCGTGATGTGATCGGCGGCGCTTCCGAAGTAGAGCAGGTCGCCGGCCTTCAGGTCCTCGCGCTTGACCGGGACCGTACCCTCCCACGCCGCTTGCAGGTCCGCATCGCGCGGGATGACTACGCCACGGCGGCGGCACAGCATTTGCGTGAAGCCGGAGCAGTCGTAGCCGAAGCTCGAAGTGCCGCCCCAGGTGTAGGGCAGGCCGAGAAAGCGGCGGCCCAGCGCGATGGCCTCATCGATCGAAAGAGGCTTGGAGTCGAAGGAAACATCGCCGCGCTGCAGCCATCCGGAGCGATCGTCGGGCAAGCGCACGCGCATCCAGCGCTGCTCGTCCGCGGGCTCGGCAATCACTTCGAGGCGCACCTCAAACGGTACGGTCACGAGCGGCCGGCGCTTGGTGACGTTGGGCTCCTGATAGATGTGGGCGAACAGGCTCTCCACCTGCGCCACGCGTCCAGCCGATGCGTACGGCCTCTCGCCGGCGCCCAGCCGGTGCAGATCCGCGGCCGCCATCCAGCCGGTATATGCATCGGGGGTGCGAACGTGGAGCCAGCCCGGCCGGTCCTCTATGACGCCCACATCGCTGCCGTAAATCGCCTGCGAGACGACTTCGGTCTCTTCGCTGGGCTGCGCGTACATATTGGCGACAGGCTTGAGGACGATAGCCTGGGGCGTACCGGCGGCGAACAAAGCCATAGCCACAAATAAGTGCATAGATCTGTTTTCAGCCTAGCAGCAGGTCATGCTATACTGCCACCGCTATTGAGCCGCGACCGTAAGGGGAGCGGTTTTTCGCGACGGCTAACGCCTCTGCGGAGCCGCGCATTTCGGAGCCGCGCACGTCAGTAAAGCGGTCTCTTGCCTCACGGAGGTTGTGTCCCGTCTGCTTAACTCTTTACAATTTCACGACTAGCCAAAGTGGGGCGGACGCCCTCGTCCGCGCGGGCCCCCCCGGTCGCGCTGCGCTATTCCTAGCCGGGACACAACACCAGCGTGAGCACCACAACCTCGCGAACGGCCAGGTGGCCCGCTTTTTCATCCTGGGAAACGAAATCCGAGTTTTGACTCCCGTCGGGCGCGACGGCGCGTGAACTTGACCGCAAAAGACGGCAATCACTTCCAAGCGCCCAGCAGCCGCCGCACCAGCACAAGCTGCCCCAAATGATAAGCGTTGTGGTCCGCCACCAGCAGCGCTTCGCGCAGAATCGTCTGGTCTTCCCCGTGCGCGATGCGCGCGTAGAGATCCGTCTTGGGATCTTCCACCAGCGCCCGCATGGCCGCCAGATCCTCGCGAAACTTCGCGATGCTCTTATCCCACGCGGCATCGTTGCGCGGCGCTGGGCTTTTCGGCCAGTAACCCTTGGGCCACTTGGGCGAGACATGCTTCGGGTTGCGGCTGAATTCCAGGATGTCCCACTGCGCGATGCGCATGTGCTCCAGCAACTCCCAAGGCGAGTACGGTATTCCGGGAGGCCGTTCGCCGCGCAACTCCACCGGCAGGTCCGCGACCGCCGTATCGAAATCCGCATGGGCTCCGCCGCCGCCCAGCAGGTACAACAGGTGTTCCCGCAAAGATCGATCGTTTTTCCTCATACGTCTTTATCATTACCCCGAATCGAAGTCGCCGGGAATGCCGGCCGCCGCTTCTCCAGATGCGCCGCCAGCCCCTCCCGCACTTCCGGACCGGCGAATCCCATAAACTCCAGCGCCAGCGAATTGTCGAAGATCGGGCCGGCTTGGCGCATCCAGTTATTCAAAGCGTACTTGGTCCACCGTATGGCGGTCTGCGCGCCCTCCGCCAGACGCGCCGCGATCTCCACCGCTTTCGCGTCGAGCGCGGAATCGTCCACCGCCAGGCTCACCAGGCCGATCCGCTCCGCTTCGTCCCCCAGAAGCTGGTCGCACAGCAGCAGGTAATACTTCGCCTTGGCCATCCCGCAGAGCAGCGGCCAAACGATCGCGGCATGGTCCCCCGCGGCAACGCCCAGCCGCGTATGTCCGTCGATAATCCGGCAATCCTTGGTTGCGATCGAAACGTCCGCCAGCAGGCCGCACACCAGCCCCGCGCCCACCGCTACGCCGCGCATGGCGCTGACCACCGGCTTCGAACAGTCGAGCAGGTTGTACACCAGATCGCGCGCCTCTCTCCAGGCTCGCGCGCGCAGATCAAAGTCGCTCGTCAGGTCCTGGATCAGGCCGAAGTCGCCACCCGCCGAGAAGATCTTGCCGGCGCCGGTGATGATCGCCGCGTTTACCGTGGGATCGCCATCGATATCGCGCCAGATTCGCGCCAGTTCGCCGTGCATGGCGCTGTCGGCCGAATTCATCTTGCCGTTGTCCATCGTGATGCGTAGCACTCGCGGATGCGGCCGGTCGAATCTCAGCCGTGTGTAGCTCGCGTAGCAGCCGGCAGTGCTCTGTTCCATAATTTCTCCCATGAGTCTCGTCTCACCCGTGCATGGTAAGTCCGCCCGACACGCTGATCGTCTGTCCCGTGATGAATTTCGCATCGTCGCTGAGCAGGAAAGCGATCAACCCCGGATAGTCGTCCGGCTGCCCCAAACGTCCCATGGGGATCGCGCGCGCTAGCGCATCGGTGAGCTTCGCGCCGCCCGGCGCCGACGCGGCAAACGAACGGAACAGCGGCGTATCGGTCGGGCCAGGACAAACCACGTTCAGAGTGACTCCGCGCCGCGCCAGCTCGCGAGCCAGCGTCTTGGTGAACGCGGCGACCCCGGCCTTCGCTGCCGCATAAACGGACTCACCCGACGACCCTACTCGCGCCGCATCGGAGGAAACATTCACCACCCGCCCGAAGCCGCGCTCCGCCATCCCCCGTACCACCACGTGGTGAACGTTCAGCGGGCCATAGAGATTGATGCGAATCACTTTGTCCCAGAAGTCGACCGTGCTGTCGAGAAAGTTCACGGCGCGGTCCCAGCCCGCGATATTGGCCAGCAGTTCCGTTGGCCCCATCGCCGCCTCGAAAGCTAGCGCCGCTTCCCGCACCTGGCCGTACTCTCCGATGTCCACCGAGTAAGCAAGCGCCTTACCCGGACCGTTGGCGCACGAGCGGATGGTCTCCTGCGAGCCGGCATCGTCCACATCGAAGATAGCGACCACGCACCCTTCTTCTACCAGCCTGATCGCCGTCGCCCGGCCGATCCCGCTCGCCCCACCCGTAAGAATCACCCGCTTGCCAGTCAGTCCTAGCACATCTGCAATTATGGCGCGTGCATGGCGCGTGGCGCACGCTTCAGCGAGGGGCGCCCTCTGGGCCGGGCGAACTTCAGTTCGCCGACTTGAGTTTCTACATTTGCTGGCCCGGGTGGGGCAGGCGGTTTCGCCTGCCAACCGCCAAGCTTCAGTTCGCTGGTAGCGGGACTTCGTCGTGCCTGCCGCGAACTTCAGTTCACCGAATGGCGAGCCTTGCTCGGCTGTGTCGATGTTCGCGCCCCCTCGCGCTACGATGAAAGCATGCTGCGCCCGTTCCTCCTCGGCTGTCTCCTCCCCCTTACCGCCGCAGCGAGTTGGACCCGCTTCACTTCCGGCCCTTTCGAAGTCATGAGCAGCGCCGGTACGAAGGACGGCCGCGAAACCCTGGTACGCTTCGAGGAGTTCCGCCACGCTCTCGGCCTGGTGTTGGGGGACGACAACTTACAAACTCCGCATCCGGTGCGCATCCTGCTCTTCAAAACCGGCGCGCCCCAAACTCCCGAGCCGATCGTACACGGCCGCGACCAATACGCTATCGTCCTGACCGCCGGCAAGCCGATTGCCCCGGAAGTGTTCGCCCGCCTGACGCAGTTGTTTCTCGGTACCAACTCGGCGCGCATGCCCGAGCGCCTGGAACGCGGCTTGGTGGCGCTGTTCTCGACCATCGAAGTCACCGGCATTCGCATCACCCTCGGCCGGCCTCCGGCGCATCCCGGCATGGACTGGGCGCGCGTGCACCTGCTGGCCGTCGATCCGGAATATTACGGCAATCTGCGCGTACTCACTTACAATCTTCGCAAGGGAGTCGATGAAGACGCGGCGTTTCGCAATGCCTTCGGCAAATCACCGGAGCAGATCGAATCGCAGGCGCAGCTCTACCTCGCCGCTGGGAATTTCCAGACCACCTCGCTTTCACCTCAGCCCATGAGCCCGCAGGATTTCCCGGAGCGCAGTGTGGAGCCGGCCGCGGCCCAGTTGGCGGTCGCCGACTTGTTGTTGGGCGATTCTTCGCGCACGGCCTATCGGGATCTGATCGCGCAGAAGACCCGCGTGCCGGAAGCTTGGGAAGGCCTCGGTATGCTCGCGCTCGGCGATCACCAGACCGAGGAAGCCCACCAGGATTTCGCGGCCGCCATGGAGGCCGGGTCCAAGAGCGCCAACTGCTATCTGGAATATGCGCGCCTGGAACCCGACAGCGCCAAGGCTCTGGCCGCTCTGGAGCGTGCCGTCAAGCTCAATCCCAAGCTCGCCGAGCCGCATTTCCTGATGGCCCAGCGCGAGACTGATCGACAGAAGCGCATCCTGCAACTCAAGGAGGCCGCCAAACTGGATGCGCGCAACCTGGCCTACTGGCAGGCGCTCGCCGAAGCCTATCTGGACGCGCATGACTTTCCGCACGCCGCCGAGGCCTGGCGATCGGCCGAACAGGCGGCCACTACGCCCGGCGATCGCGCCCGCGTGCAGCGCGCACGCTCGGAGATCGAGGCGCAACGCCTGGATTGGGAAGCCGCCGAGCGCCGCCGTAAGGCCGATGAAGACGCCCGCGAAATCGACAGGCTGAAAGCGCAGGCGCGCGCCGATCTTCGTGCTCTTGAAGCGCACGCGAACCAGAGTCAGTCCCCGGCACCGCCGAATGAGAAAGTGGTGCCCTGGTGGGATGGCCCCAAACCCTCCGGCCTCGCCAGCGGCGTGCTGAAGCAGGTCGACTGCCTCGGCAAGCGCTACCGCCTGGTAGTCGTAGACGACGACCAGAAGACCGTCAAGCTGCTCATTGTCGATCCGAAGCAGATCGCCGTGGCGGGCGGCGGCCAGCTTACCCTGGGCTGCGGAACCCAAAACAAGCGCCGCGTCAAAATCGAATACTTCCCCAAAGCGAATGCCAAAACGGCTACCGCCGGGGAAGTGGCCACCATCGAGTTCCAGTGAAAACCAACCCGCTTCGCTGGGCGGCGCTGAGCGTCTTCGTGTTCTGCTCCGCCATCAACTACCTGGACCGCCAGACGCTCGCCACCCTGGCCCCCTTGCTGCGCGCCGAATTCCATCTTTCCAACGCGCAATACGGCCTTATCCTTGCGGCGTTCTCCATCGCCTACGCCGCCTGCGCGCCGTTCGCCGGCATCTTGATCGATCGCATCGGGTTGAATCGTACCATCAGTCTGGCGGTGGGCGTCTGGTCGTGCGCCGGCATCTTCACCGGGTTCACTCGCGGACTGGGCGGATTGGTGGCGTGCCGCGGCGTGCTGGGCATGTCGGAAGCGGCCGGCATCCCCGGCGCCGGCAAGGCCATCCATCGATACTTGCTGCCGGCCGAGCGCGCATTGGGAAACGCGTTGAACCAGGCGGGCGTCAGCCTGGGACTGATTCTGGCGCCGCCCGTAGCCACCTGGATCGCCGTGACCTATGGATGGCGGCACGCTTTTGCGATCACCGGAGCTCTGGGGCTGCTCTGGATTCCCGTCTGGAACTGGACCGCGCGCCGCACCGAGCCGCTCATCGCCGCCGAGCCCGGCCCGTCAGCCGGCGATCCTGCCGCACCCGGCGTGGCGGATCTCTTGCGCTCGCGGTACCTGTGGGGCCTGGTGATCGCCAACGCGCTGAACATGAGCGTCTATTCGCTGTGGACCAACTGGACCATGCTGTACCTCGTGGAGCAGCACCATCTCACGATGGTTGCGGCAGCCTGGTATGCGTGGATCCCTCCGCTCGTCGCCGCGTTCGGCGGTTTCGGCGGCGGCTGGCTGTCGCTGCGCTGGATGCGCACGGGCGTGCCGTTGGTCGCCGCACGCACCCGTGTTTGCCTGGCCGGAGCATTACTGGCCCTGCCTGCCGCGCTGATCCCTCTGCTGCCCACGGCTGGATGGGCCGCCGCTGGAATCTCGCTCAGCATCCTGGCCGTGTCGGCGGTCAGCGTCAATGTGTATACCATCCCGCTCGACATCTTCGGCGGCGCGCGCGCGGCCTTCGCCATCTCCATGCTGGTGGCCTCCTACGGTGCCGTGCAGGCGCTGATCTCGCCCGCCATCGGAGCGGTTGTCGATGCGCGCGGCTATGGGCCCGTCTGCCTGATGGCCGCCGTTTTGCCGCTGGCTGGCTACGCCGTTCTCAAGTGGACTGGCACGGTTCGAGTCCATACAGACGGTAGTGGCGTCCCGTGAGTTCGCGGTCTGTTGTTACCATAGATCTATGCGATTGCTTACGCTTGCGATTTCTGTTGCCGGCCTCTGCACGATGACCTGGGCGGCCGAGGAAGAAAAAACCAATGAGCGCTTGGACGATGCGGCGTCCCTGTTCAGCGAGATCATGGGTTCCCCCGATAAAGCTATCCCGCAGGACCTGTTAAATAAGAGCCAGTGCATCATCCTGGTGCCGGGCTTGAAGAAGGGCGGCTTCATTTTGGCGGCCAAATTCGGCCGCGGCTTTGTGACCTGCCGTAACCCTTCCGGCGATGGTTGGGGTCCCCCCGGAGCGGTGCGCGTCGAAGGCGGTAGCGTCGGCCTTCAGGCCGGCTTCTCTTCCACCGACCTGATCCTGCTGGTGATGAATGAGCGTGGCATGCGGAAGCTGCTGAAGAGCAAATTCACATTGGGCGGGGATGCGTCGGTAGCTGGCGGTCCAGTAGGCCGCGACGCGACCGCCCAAACCGACGCCATGATGACTGCCGAGATTCTCTCCTGGTCCCGCTCCAAGGGCGTATTCGCGGGTGTGTCGCTGGATGGCTCCACGCTGCGTAACGACATCGACGTGAACGAGGAGATGTACGCCAAGCGTTGGGAGAACAGGCAAATCCTGGGCAGCGGCCAGCCGCCGCCCCCCGGCGCCGTTAAGCTGATCGCCGTGCTAAATAAATATTCCCCACGCAAAAGCAGCTAGGTGCACCTAGGTGGGGCAGGCGCTTTCGCCTGCCAACCAAGGATTGGATATTCGAGTGGGGCAGGCGCTATCGCCTGCCAACCGGCCTGCCCCACATCTCACTTCGCCGCGTTGAACCGCGCTTCCACCGCCGGCCAATTCACCACGTTCCACCACGCGCCCAAATAATCCGCGCGGCGATTCTGATACCTCAAATAATAAGCGTGCTCCCAAACATCCACGCCCAAAATCGGATGCTTCCCCTCCATCACCGGGCTGTCCTGGTTCGCGGTCGAAATAATATCCAGCTTGCCGCCGCCTGAAATCAGCCAAGCCCAGCCGGACCCGAATCGGCCCATCCCCGCGGTTTGCAGCTTCTCCTTGAATTGATCGAAGCCGCCGAACGTGGCCGTGATCGCCTGGGCCACATGGCCCACCGGCGCGCCGCCCGCGCCCGGCCCCATGATAGTCCAGAACATCGAGTGGTTGATGTGGCCGCCGCCATTATTGCGCACCGCCGTGCGGATATTCTCCGGCACGATGGCGCAGTTGTTCGCCAGCAGTTCTTCGATGCTCTTGCCGGCCAGAGCAGGCGCCGATTCCAGCGCTTTATTGAGGTTGGTCACGTAAGCGCCATGATGCTTGCCGTGATGGATCTCCATCGTCGTCTTATCGATGGAAACCTCGAGTGCGTCAGATGCGTAGGGCAATGCGGGAAGCGTAAAAGACATATCGATCTCCGTTCTCCAGTCTGTGGTCAATTTGCTCTGGCGCGCTCGAAAGCGTCAGCCAGGCGGAACATGTTCGGTTCGTCAAAATGCCGGGTCAAAATCTGCAGCCCCACCGGCAACCCCGCGGCCGTCTTCCCGCAGGGCACGCTCATGCAGGGAATGCCGGCCAGGTCCCCGGTAATCGTGTAAATGTCGGACAGGTACATCGCCAGCGGATCGTCGATCTTCTCGCCCAGCTTGAACGCCGGGAAAGGCGACACCGGTGCCACGATCGCGTCCACTTCTTCAAAAGCGCGCGCGAAGTCCCGCGCGATCAGCGCCCGCACCTTCTGCGCCTTCAGGTAATAAGCGTCGTAATATCCGGCGCTCAGCACATAAGTCCCCAGCATGATGCGCCGCTTGCACTCCGCGCCAAAACCTTCGCCGCGTGTGTTCCGGTACATCTCGCTCAACGTCCCGCTCGACGCCGATCGAAAGGTGTACCGCACGCCATCGTAGCGCGCCATGTTGGAGCTGGCCTCCGCCGTCGCGATGATGTAGTAGCACGCCACCGCGTAATCGGTCGCGGGCAGGCTGATGTCCCGAACCTCACATCCGAGTTTCCGCAGCGTCGCCACGCCGGCCGCGATCAGGTCCCCGGTTTCGCTCGTCAAATCTCTTAGATACTCGCGCGGCAGCCCAAGCTTCAAGCCTTTCACACTGCCGTCCAGCGAATCCGTGTAATCCGGTACAGGCGCGCCGGAGGACGTGGCGTCGGCCGGATCTCGCCCCGCGATCACCCCGAGCAGCACGGCCGCATCCCGCACCGAGCGCGCCAGCGGGCCGATGTGGTCGAGCGAGCTGGCAAACGCCGTGAGCCCGTACCGCGAGACGCGCCCGTAGGTCGGAGTCACCCCCACCACGCCGCAAAAAGAAGCCGGCTGCCGGATCGACCCACCCGTGTCCGATCCCAGCGCCAGCACTGCCGTGCCCTGCGCCACCGCCGCCGCCGAACCACCGCTCGATCCGCCCGGCACACGGTCCGGGGCCAGCGGATTCCGCACCGGTCCGAACGCCGAATTCTCGTTCGACGAGCCCATCGCGAACTCGTCGCAGTTGGTCTTTCCCAGGATCACGCCGCCGGCTTCCTCCAGCCGGATCACCGCTGTCGCATCGTACGGCGGAACGTACTCCGCCAGCAGCTTCGAGCCGCACGTGGTGCGCACGCCCTTCGTCACGATGACGTCCTTCACCGCCACCGGCACCCCGGCCAGCGGACCCGCATCCTCGCCGCGCGCGATCTTCTCGTCCACGCGAGCCGCCGCGCTCAGCGCACGCTCGGGCGAGAAATGCAGGTACGCATTCGTGGCAGGATTTTGCTCCTCCGCGAAACGCAGCGCCTCGCGCGCCAGTTCCACGGCGCTGAAGCGGCGCGCCCGCAAACCGTCTCTGACCTGGTCAACTGTGAGAGATGCAATCTGCATGGATCAGCGTTCGATCACCTTGGGCACTTTGAAATACCCGTCTCCGGCCTGCGGCGCATTCGCCAGCGCCGCCTGCGTGCCCAGCGGCGGGCGTTCGCAGTCTGCGCGCCACGTGGCGTTTTCTTCAGCGTCGTACAGCACTTGCGCCATAGGCTCCACATCCGTGGTATCGATCTCGCTCAGCCGCTCGATGTGACCCAGGATCTCGTTCAGGTCCGCCTGGAATTTGTGGACCTCGGTTTCACTCAGGCTCAGGTTCGCCAGGTCCGCCACGTAGCGCACCTGCTCTTCGCTGATCTTCACGCCAGTGCCTTCTTGCGCTCGCGCTTATATAGGTTGCGCAATACCGGATCGGCGATCTGTTCCGCGTCGTCGAGGGATGCCAGCGCAGGCCGCGCCGCTGCCGCTCTTTGCACTTCCCGGCGCGGCGGAATGACGCGGAATTCCAGATCTTCCACGATTCCCCGCCCCAGCCGCTTCTCCAGATTCGCGAGGATCTGCCCGGTGAGCCCGAACAGTTGCCGCTGCCATGTGGAGTCTTCTACTTCCACGATCAGCCGCGTCCGCACCATGCGCGCTGCCCGCGTGCGCGCCGCCACTTTCTTGCCCACCGCCAGCGGCCAAGCCGCGCGCGCCAGTTCATCGGGATCGAGCGGACTTCCGCCCGACGTGAGCTTGCCAATGAACCTGCTGGCGCGTTCCATTTTCAGGGATCTCGAACATTGTAGCGCATGTGGGGTAGGCGCTTTCGCCTACCAACAGACCCGCACTCTGGACACCACTGCTCGCCAGGGCGTATCCTTGCTTCAGAAAGGGGAAAAATGCGCAACATTCTATCGATCCGGGGCGGCGGAATCCGCGGAATAATCCCGTGCTGCTGCCTAATCAAATTAGAAACACAACTTGGTGGCGTGACGCGCGATCACGTAGACTTCTGCGCTGGAACTTCCACCGGCGCGCTGCTCACAGCCGCCGTCGCCGCGGGCATCCCGGCCAGCGCGCTCTTGAAAGTCTACACGGAGCGCTCCAAGGAGATCTTCACGCCCACCGGCCTCGTGGCGGACGCCAAGCGCGTCGCCGAAGGCTTCATGTACGATCCCCAACACCTGCATGATGTCCTTGTCAGCGTTTTCGGCCCGGCCGCATCCTGGACCATCAACAACTCTCCCATCCGCGTCTTGATCTCAGCCACCGCCATGAACGGCCACAACTGGTTCTTCGTGAAAGATAACCTCAAGAACCAAGCGGCCACCGGCACCGTCAAACTAATCGACGCAGCCGTGGCTTCCGCATGTGCGCCCACTTACCACGACCATTGGACAATCGATGGCATCCAGGGGCAAACCATTCACTTCTTCGATGGCGGTGTCGGCGGTACGGCGAATCCCGCGTACCAGGCCTGCGTGGAGGCCTTCGAATACGACGATTTCACCGCGGCGGACACGCGTGTCGTGGCGCTCGGCACGGGTTACTTCCCGGCCTCCGGCCAGCCGCCCCAAGGCCTGCTGAAAATCATTGGCTGGACTACCAGTACATTGGTCGATAGCGCCGAGGATTGGGTAGACGATGCAGTAGATCGCCAGTGGCCTGGAATCATGCAAAACTTCAACCCGCTCTTGCCGAGCGACATCGATGAAGCGGATCTCTCGGCGATTCCCACACTCGTCCAAATCGGCCAGAAAATGGCGGCGGATATGGACTGGGGAAAAATTCTCGGGTGACGTAGCCGTTCGAACGCAGTAAAATCAGGGGTGACGGAGACGCCCATGTTCCCTATCGCGAAAATTCTCCTGCCCGTCGATTTTTCCGAGCGCGCCAGCCACGCCGTTCGTTTTGCTGTTCCCGTCGCGGAACACTTCCACTCCGAGATCGTCCTGCTGCACGTGCTACCCCCGTACTATGAATTCGGCTCGGTGGAGCTCGGCAGCGCCATCCTGCGAGACTTGATTGTCGAACGCCGCAGGAGCGCCGCGCAGCAGGTCCAGCAGTTCCTGAGCGCCGAACTGCGCCACCTTCCTGTTCGGCGCCTGTTGCTCGAAGGCGATCCGGCACACGAGATCGTGGAGTGCGCCCGGAGCGAACAAGCCGGCCTGATCATGATGCCCACCCACGGCTACGGCCCCTTCCGCCGCATGCTGCTCGGATCGGTCACCGCCAAAGTCTTGCACGATGCCGATTGCCCGGTGTGGACCACCGCGCATGTGGAGACCCCCGCCACTAGCCCGGTCGCATTGAAACACATCTTGTGCGCCGTCGATTTGAAGGCGGGCAGCACACATGCACTGGAGTGGTCCGCGCGGCTGGCCTCCGAGTTCGCCGCGCGCCTCACGCTGGTGCATTCCGTCGTGGAACTGGATCCGCGATTGGAGGGATATTATTTCTCGCCGGAGTGGCGCAAATTCCTGGCGGATGCCGCGGACACCGAAATCGCCGCGATTCAGAAAAAGGCCGGCACCGCGGCCGAGGTGATCCTAGCCATGGGCCCAGCCGCGGAAATGATATGCCAGGAGGCCCACAAAACGCAGGCAGACCTCCTGGTAATCGGCCGCGGCTCCGACAAGGGCATCGCCGGTGTGATGGGACGGCTCACTAGCGTTGCCTACGCGATAATCCGCCAATCCCCCTGTCCGGTCGTAAGCGTCTAAAAGCTGTGGCGCAAGCGAGCTTGCTCGCCTAAAGTGGTGGGGCAGGCGCTTTCGCCTGCCAACCGCGGCACGCATTCCGCCGGAGCCATACGAGGTTGACAGGCGAAAGCGCCTGCCCTGCCTAACCCCGCTCCGCCCGCATAATCGCCGCCCGCACCCCAGCCAGCGGAGCGCCATCGTCAAACACCACGCTGCCGCCCTCTCGCCGTACCCCCAGTTGCTTCCATAAATCCGCCAGATCCACCACCACCCCCTGCGCACGATTCTGCTCGTAGAGCTTCTGCAATACCTTCCCGTCGGTGGCCTTGTCGCCGGTTTCCAACGCCCGCTCCAGAGGCCAATCCACCTCGATGCTGCCGCCCGCCCGGTTGATCGCCCGCAAGGCGTCCTGTAGCCCTTTTGCATTGCCGGTGTTCTTCCGGATTCCCACATCAGCCTGCAGACAGAAAAGCGCCCCGCCCCAGTACGTCCGGCCCCACGTGTGCGTGTGATCCAAACCTTCATCGCCGGTTTCGGGCAGGCCCTGCGGCATGTCTCGAAGCATATCGTGCCACACCTGCCCGGCGGTCAACTCACCAGCCTGGACGCGCGCAATCGGCTCCACGTATACGGCGGTGCCCTCTTCGATCCAGTGGTGCTTGCGCGGCACCGAAGGGAATCCGAAGTGAACCATTTCGTGCGTAAGCATCCAGTCGTCCGCCAAATCGGAGACCGTCGTTTCGCGGCCTACCGAGATTCTGCACCACGCGCCGTCTTCTCCGTAGCTGGTGCCGTGCGTGACGCCCCGCCGGCCTTCCGCGTAGATCCGTATCCGCGCCCGCGGCACCGGGAACTTTCCGAAATAGGCGCTCACCGCCCGCACCGCCCGGCTCACCCAATCCAACAGCGCCGCCTGCGGCACATCATAATGTTCGGACTCGAAATCGATTTCGATCGCCGCCCCACCCGACTGCACTACCGCCGGAGCGCCGGCCGCTTGCATGGACCGGGCCAGCGCGGATCCCCAGGCCAGGCCCCCCAGCGACCGCAGCGCGGACCGCCTGCTCATCCATGCCATTTCACGAAAAGACGCTCCGACGCAGTTTTCGTTACATTTGGCGGCATCCGAACTTGCCAGACTGTCGTATACTCTAGAGAACCCGCACAGGCGCGCTTGTTTACGTCGCGGCGGGCACCCGAAGTTTGAGGGTTGGGAATAAACCACAAAGGAAGGGGAATTTAAGAACATGAAAGTTTCGAAAGGTTCGCTCGTATTGACCGCGGCGTTCACCGGCCTGCTGGGTGGCACGATGACACGCCTGAACGCAAACACCATCTCGTCCGGCGCCTCTGGCCAGCGGCTCTCCTCCGGTAGCGCTCTGGTTGGACAATCCTCCGGCACGATCCTGCAGGCCAAGAAAGAAAAGCATGCCTGCAAGGGGCAGAACTCCTGCAAAGGCAAGGGGGGCTGCAAGACCAGCGATGCCGGTTGCAAGGGCAAGAATTCCTGCAAGGGCAAAGGCGGCTGCGCCACCGACGGCTCCAAGAAGGAAGGCTAGTCTATTCGCGCGGCTCGGCAAGCTCAGGCATTGCCGGGCCGCCACTCTCCGGAGCGCCAGCATTGCCTGCCAATCGATTTAACGGATTTACCGACTACGCTGTCGGTGTCGGCCTGCGCATCCCCCATTACCAGCACATCCTGGAAAACAAGCCGTTGGTGGGCTGGTTCGAAATCATCTCCGAAAACTACATGGTGGATGGCGGGCGCCCCCTCGCCCTGCTCGATCAAATCCTCGAACAGTATCGCGTCGTACAGCATGGCGTCTCCATGTACTTCGGCTCCGCGGAGCCGCTCAATCGCGAACATCTGCGGCGTTTGAAAACCCTGGTCAAGCGCACCCGGACGCCGTGGCTCACCGACCATCTCTGCTGGGGAAGCGTGGATGGTACCTATTCGCACGACCTGCTTCCCATGCCCTACACGTTCGAAGCCGCCAAGCTCACCGCGCGCAAAATCCGCGAGGCCCGCTCCTATCTGGAAGTGCCCATCGCGGTCGAAAACGTCAGCAGCTATGCCGAGTTTCACGTATCGGAAATGACCGAATGGGAGTTCCTCAATGAAGTCGTCGAGCGCGCCGACTGCGGAATTCTCCTCGACGTGAACAACATTTACGTCTCGTCCCGCAATCACAGCTTCGATCCCTACGATTATCTGAATAGCGTGCCGCCGGAGCGCGTCGCCCAGATCCACATTGCCGGCCATTCCAAATTCGCGAAATATATTCTGGATACCCACGACCATCCCGTGATCGATCCCGTCTGGAAACTCTACGAGCATGCCATTCGCCGTGTGGGGCCCACCGCGACCCTGCTCGAATGGGACGACCGCATTCCATCCTTCGACGAAGTCCACGCCGAGGCGCGCAAAGCCGAAAAATACATCGTCGCTCCATTGGTGGTGGCGCCGTGAGCCTGCTCGCGCTCCAGAGGCAGATGGCCGCTGCCCTGATGCGCCCGCTGGTCGCCGGAGATCGCATCGATCCCCAAGCCGCCGTCTATTACATCAAGCCGAACGATCGCCTCACGTCCCTCGAGCGCCTGGAAATTTACAGCCGCAGCTATTGGTATCGCCTGTTCGACTCGCTCTACGAGGATTTCCCCGGCTTGCGCGCCGTTCTCGGCCAGCGTGCCTTTCAGCGCTTATCGAAGGCCTATCTAACCGACTGCCCGTCTCAGTCCTTCACCCTGCGGAACCTGGGATCGCGCCTGGAAGATTGGCTGCGCCGCAATCCCACGTACGCCGGCGGCCGGCTGGCGTTAGCGCTCGATATGATCCGGCTCGAATGGGCGCATATCGAAGCTTTCGATGAGAAGGCCGAAAAGGTGCTTGGCCCCGAGGATCTGCTGGAGCTGGGCCCCCGCCTGCGCCTGAAATTGCAGCCGTATATCCGCCTGATCGAGTTGCGCTATCCGGTCGACGATTTGCGCGTCAAGGCGAACGCGGCATCCGAAGAACATGGCGCCGCCAGCAACACCGTGCTCAAGCGCAAAGCCGGAAGCCTCGTCAAACGCATCAGCCGCATGGACCCCGAGAATATCTTCCTGGCCGTGCATCGCCACGATCTTACGGTCTATTACCGCCGGCTCCCCGCCCCGGAGTTCGCGTTGCTCGCCGCGCTCCGCCAAGGTCTGCCGGTTGGAAAGGCCATCGACGCCGCGGGAGATATTAGTCCAAGACAGGTGGAAGCCTGGTTCGCCGCCTGGGCCGAAATGGGCTGGCTCTGCCCGTGGAGCAGGTCTCGTTAATGGCGTTTCTTACAAAACTCTACACCCTGCTGATCACGATCGCCTCCAGCCTGCAATCTCCATTCCTGCTCGCAGTGCGCCTTTACTGGGGATGGCAGATTATGCAAAACGGCTGGGGCAAGCTGCACAGCCTTGGAAAAGTCACGGAGTATTTCACCAGCCTTGGCGTACCGTTGCCCGGCCTGAACGCGCCCTTCATCGCGGGCCTTGAGTTTGTGGGCGGCCTCCTGCTCATGCTCGGACTGGGTTCCCGGCTGTTCGCACTGCTCCTCACCGGTGACATGATCGTCGCCTACATCCTCGGCGATCGCGACAAGTTACTCGCCTTCTTCTCCGACCCGGACAAATTCGCCACCGCCGCGCCCTTCGCCTTCCTCATGCCCTTTCTGGTGATCCTGATCTTCGGCCCCGGCCGCCTCTCAATCGACGCCCTGATAGCCCGTTCAGAGTGGGGCAGGCGCTTTCGCCTGCCAACTGCACCTACAGCCCATCTTCCTTAGCGATGATCTCCTTCATGATCTCCGAAGTCCCCGCGCCGATCGTATACAGCCGCAAATCCCGCCAATATCTGCTGATCGGATATTCCGTCGTATAACCGAATCCGCCGAAAATCTGCATACAGTCGTAGCTCAGCCGCTGCGCCAACTCCGAAGTGTAGAGCTTGGCCATGGTGATTTCGCGCACCGCCTTTTGCCCGCGGTTCATGAGGTCCAGCGCGCGATACACCAGCCAACGGGCCGCCTCCAGGCTCGTCCGATGCTCGGCGAATTTGTGCCGCCAAACCTGGTAGCTGCCCACCGGGTTCCCAAACGCGCTGCGGTCCTTGCCATATTGAATGGCATACTCCAGGCAGCGCTCCATCGATGCCACCATCATGATCGCCGACGCCAGCCGCTCGCCCTGAAAGTTGTGCATGATGTAGTAGAAGCCGCGGTTCTTCTCGCCCAGAATGTACCGCGCTGGGATGCGGCAGTCGTCAAAGAAAAGCTCCGCGGTATCCGAGCAGAGATTCCCCACCTTCTTGAGTTTCTTGCCGACCGAAAAGCCGGGCGTGCTGGTCGGAAACAGAACCAGCGAAATGCCGCGATGCCCCGATTCCGCCGTGCGCACAGCCAGCACAATGAAATCCGCGCGCGAGCCGTTGGTGATCCACAGCTTCTGGCCTGAGATAACCAGTTCATCGCCCTCCGCGCGCGCGCAGGTGCGCATCGCCGCCACATCGGAACCGCCGCCCGGTTCGCTGATGCCCAGCGCTCCGATCCATTCGCCCGCCATGGCCGGCTGCATGAAAACCTGTTTGTGCTCCGCGGTGCCCAGCTCGTTGATGATCGGAATCGTCAGCTCGCCCTGCACCATCAGCCCCATGCCGACGCCCGGACTGTCGCCCCACGCCAGCGACTCCATGGCCGCCGCCGTGCCCCACCAGTCCAGGCCGCTGCCGCCCAGCTCCGTGGGAATGCGTATGCCGAACAACCCCAGCTCGGCCGCCTTGCGGAAAAGCTCGCGCGGGAAAATGCCGGCCTCGTCCCACTCCTGCGCGAAAGGCGCGATCTCCTCGCGGCAAAAGCGCTTGACCGTCTGCCGGATCAGGTCGTGCTCCGTGGTATAGGGGGGATAGGCTGTTTGGACTTCTTGGACCGCTTCAGGTGTCATCGCGTTATTGTACACCGCCCCATAGCTGCGTAAGATGGCCAGGAGCGTGGTTCGCGTTCCCCACCGAACGTCTCAAGCTGTTGGTCCGCCGTGGTGGGGCAGGCGCTTTCGCCTGTCAACCGCAACCCACAGTGACTTCTGCCACAGGCTCCCAGCTAGCTAGACTAGACTACGCGATCCCCACCCAAGTCAAATATCGCGCCGTGTCCCCTTCCTTGTCGAACACGGCCGAAACCGCCCCCGAAGCTTGGGACCAGTTCCGATAATTCCCTATGGCGCGAACACGATGTTCCCCGGCAATCCCGGCAGGGCGACCGGGCCGCTCACCTGGCCCGTCGCAAGATCCACAACCTCCAGGCCCACCAGAGTTGCCACCCACGCTTCGGAACCATCCGGCGTGATGACCACGGGTGACGGACTCGAACCCACCGAGATGCTGGCTTGTTGAGTCAGCGTCGGAAGATTTGCGACCAGGAGCAAGTTGTTCTGGTCGTCCGCCACATACGCCGTCGAGCCGTCGGGAGAAATCGCCAGACCAGTCAAACTGCCGTTTGCAGGCGTGAGATGGATGGTTCCGGTTAGCTTAAAGGTCGATGTGGAGAGCAGGCGGACCAGGCCAAAGTTAGAAGTGTAAACGAGCGTGGAGCCATCCGGTGTCAATGCTAACTCCCCCATTCCATCCGAAATGCTGATGTCCGCTATGTATTTGAACGTGGACGTGTCGAGGACCAGAATCTCGCCCTGAGCAAAATACACGCCGCCCCCTTTGCTAACGGTTCCCGAAACGAAGCTGGCCGAGATGTATAGCCGCGTGCCATCGGGGGATGGAATAGCCTGCCCGATGTTGGTCAATCCGCCCACGTGAGCCGAGCCGATCGGAGTCAGGGATGCAACCTCATAAGCAGTCACGCCACCCGGATTGTAGATGTAGACCACGGTACCGTCGGGGCTGAAAGCCAGCGCTCCCGAGATGCCCACAATGTATTTGACTTGCTCGGTGGCGGGATTCAGGAACAGGAGATCGCCTCCCTGCCCAAACGAAAACTGAGATGCCCAGACGCTATTGCCGCCCGGAGGGATCGCTAACGCACCGATTCCTGCGCCGCCCAAAGTAACATGCGTGACCCTAAGAGACCCCACGTCCACCGAGGCGATAGCGCTGTTATTCGCATTCAGCACATACAGACTCTGGCCGTCCTGCGTTAGCGCCAGGCCGCTTACCGGGCCAAGTTGCCGGACCGTGGTTGCCACCGTTCGTGTTGGAATCTGGAATTCAGACAGACCCCAAACCCCGGCTTCGGAGCGATTCGTCGAGTAGAGCGTGGACCCATCGGGCGAGATCGCGAAATTGGTTGGGATGTAGTCGGTCGTAGCTTCGAATACCGTCCCCCCGGTTGCGATATCTACGGCGAGAATGGAGCCTAAGGCGAACGAGATATAAGCCGTGGTGCTGTCCGGGGATGAAATGACTATGCCGGGCGTGCCCTGGTTGCCGTTCGGCAGAGGAAACATGTTCACCGTGGACGTCTGCGGGTCGATCACCAACAGTTGGTTGTTGGAGTCCGTCATAAGGATCAATCCGCTTGGCGTAACCGCCAGGTCCGATGGGTATTCGTTAACGGGAATCTGTGTCAGCGGCGCAAGAGTGGCTGTATCTACCACCTGTATGTATTCGTTCGCGTACCCTACTTCATAATAAAGTTGTGTTCCGTCAGGCGAAATCAGAAGAGGACCGAGACTTCCGAGGCTTGCAGGATTCGCCGTTGCCGTGACCCCGTATGTTGTGGTGTCGATCGCCATGAGCAAGGCCGCCGGGCGGTCTTGCGGCGCGAAAACATAAACATGCGAGCCGTCGGGACTGATCGCGAGCTCCAAAGGCGGCGTGCCCGACACACTGATCGGCACCGGCACCGTGGCCAGGATTGTGCCGGTGGCTGTAGCAATCACCTGCAATTCGCGTTTGTAGTCGACCGTGACGAACATCTTCGTGCCATCGGGACTGAGCGCCATGCCGTCGCCGCCGGAACCGGTGGCAATCGTGCGTGTGTGCGTGAGAGTGGATGCCGCGAAGACACCGGCAGTGGAAGGTGCATTACAACACACAGTGACGTATGCTGTGGATGAGGATGCTGGAAGATGAGCCGCGGCACAAAGAAGGACCGCGACAGGTACGATTTGCGTGTATCGGGACATAAGCTAGCCTCCGTCCGGTGGGGCAGGCGCTTTCGCCTGCCAACCGCCACCCACACACTGGACACCAGCAACGCTTACCGTAACGCTCTCCCCAGTGTGCTAAACGTGCGCCGGATAACCGGCAAACCGGTCATGGCGAGTCAAGTGTATCAGGATTAAGGGCGGTGTGGCGTGGAAACGGGGTAGCCTCGAAGCGGGTACTGTACTATTCGAATCAATATGTCCTTCGATCTCCAACCCGTTTTGAAAGGCGCGATCCTCGAGCTCAGGCCGCTTCGGCCAGACGATTTTCATGACCTGTACGCCGTAGCCGCGGATCCGCTCATTTGGGAACAGCATCCGGTCAAAGATCGTTACAAGAGTGAAATCTTCAAGGAATTCTTCCGTGAGTCCCTGGCATCCGGCGGAGCGTTGGTCGCCGTCGATTCCAAAGACGGCCGCATCGTCGGCTCGTCGCGATTCCACGGCTACGACAAAGAGAAAAGCGAGATCGAAATTGGCTGGACGTTTCTGGCCAGGTCCCACTGGGGCGGCATCTACAACCGGGAAATGAAACACCTCATGCTGCGCCACGCCTTCCGATTCGTGAACAGCGTCGTCTTTCTTGTCGGCCCGCGGAACCTGCGATCGCAAAAAGCCCTGGAAAAAATAGGCGCAGTTCGGGTGGGATCGAGGCCCGACGCGAGTGGCCGCGACAGCTTCGTTTACCAAATCACTCATCCAATCTAAGGGAGATTTCCCCACATACAGCCCGTGGTTAGAAGCCACCTAGCGTCGCATGCTGTTGGTTCGCCGTGGTGGGGCGGGCGCTTTCGCCTGCCAACCGGGACTGACAGCGACTTCTGCCACACCGTCGACACTAATGTTGTATGGTCAAATAGACTGGCTGTTGTGTCGCAGGTCCGTTGATCTGCGCGGCAATGAGTTGGTCGCCGTCCGGCACTTCCGGAACGATCACGTTGAATTGATACAGGCCGGCTTCCGAAAGTCCCGCGAACTGCACGGTGACCGGTGCACTGCCGGCCACAATGGCAAGCTGACCCGCTGCGGCCAGCGGCGCCGCGCCGCTGAAGAGCGCGCCGGCGGATACGTTGGGCGTGGTCGGCCCAAAGCCCGTCCCGTACAAGGAAATCACGTCTCCCGGTTTTGCCGGTCGCGATGGCACACCACTCCCCAGCAGTCCACTTCTCCCAACGATCGTTCCGTCCGCGAAAGTAGCCGCTACGTACGAAGTGCCGGCGGAGCTATATGTGAAGAAACTGGGCGCCAACTGCCCCGCGGTGACTTGTCCCAGGCCACTCGGCCCGGATGGCGTAATTACCTGCACGTTGACCGTACCTGGCCCGACCCCATCGGGAACTTGCGCGTTGATCTGTCCCGGACTGACATAACTGACAGCCGCCGGGTTGCCATCGATCTGCACGGCAACACCGTTGAGCGAAAGGGGCAGCGCACCGCCGATGAAGTCCGAGGCCTGCCAGGTCCGGGTCACCGGCGACAGATTCGTCCCGAATATCGAGAACCAGGAACCCGGCGAGATAGTTGGCCGAAAGCTGGCAGCGTCCACTACTCCGCCCGCATCGAGTGCAGGCTGTCGGCCCGCGTTCTGCATTCCGAAAACAGCAAACGCCGGTGCTATCTCATCGGTGGTGTAGCCTGGCCACGGTCCGTCCAGCTTGCTAGTCGAGGTAATTTTCAGGTTCACCGGGTTGAAGAGCCAAAAAAAGCTGGTATTCCGCAAATCGGGTGGCGCGACCACCACCCAATATTGGGTGCCCGCCAATAGGAAAGGCTGGGATACCGAATTCGCGGAAACGACTCCCACTGCGTTTGGTATGCTGCCCAGGGCGTTAGTGACTTGGATGGTCTCGATCGTCCCGCCGGGGAACCCGCCCCAATCCGAGGCAACCACTACGTCGAGGCTGGCCGGCCCGGTCGCTTTGTCTGCCACATATACGTACTGCATTGCCAGATCGATCCACGATAGGTTAGCCGAAACGGATGGCGTGAACGCCACCGCCACCGTGATGCCCCCATCGGACACCGGAAAGCCCCCCAGAACGCCGGTGCCAACCGATGCACCTGGCACGGAGGCCTGGAAAGTCTCCGCAGGACCGAAGGTACTGAAGAGAGTCTGACCCCGGCTCACGGCCGGCGCCAGTAGTAGTGTTGCCAGCAAACCGGCTAGCCACGAATTGCGAATCATTGTGTTATTCACATGAACCTTCTTTCTTGGCGTACTGCGCGGTTTGATGCGCCCGCAGCAAAACACGTTGCGTAGTAAATATCCACAGTTACTAACAGCATTCCGTGACTGGGGATGGATCGCGATCGCCAACAGCCCCCATTCAGTGGCGCGGGCTCACGCTGCGTGAACGCTCGTTGGTGGCACGGCGAAGGACTCCCGAGATGACGCCCCTGCCGCCTCCACTTACCCGCCGCATGCTGTTGGTTCGCCGTGGTGGGGCAGGCGCTTTCGCCTGCCAACCGCCCTCACGGTGACTCCCGCCGCGGGCTGTGCTAGGCTCATGTCGCGTGGAGGACACGCCCTGGCCCACCCGTGTCCCTCCTTCTCGCGGGAAAGTTGAAAAAGGCCCCCGCACTCGCCCGAAGGGTGCTCTGTCAGGGGTGCTAGCCGGATCTTTGACAATCAGCCTCCGCTCCGGTTGGGACGGCCAGCCTCTCTGCACACAAAAATTACCGAACGAACCCAATTCGAGCCGCTAACTGGTTTATTTACAGCAACACTGCGGAAATCGCGGCGCCGAACTAACCCAATTCGCCCCCATCCCCGCCACCCTGCCTCAGTTCACCACCTGCACCAGCGACGCCATACTCCCCGCCACGTTGGCGCTCGCCCCATACGCCGCCGTGACCGTGGTCGATCCGTGCGCCAGCGTCGTAATCGCGAGCTTGGCCGAGCCGTTGACCAGGCTTGCCGTTCCCAGCACCGTCGAATTCCCCGTGAACGTAACCGTGCCGGTCGGAACCGTGGTGCCCGACATCACGATCGCCGTGAAAGTGACGGACTCGCCCAGCGACGAAGGATCGGCGGATGTCACTAGCACCATCGTGGTCGTGGCTTGGCTCACTACCTGGTTCAAGCCCGTCGATGCGCTCGTCGACGAAGCCGTATCTCCGTTGTACGACGCCGTTATCGAGTAACTCCCGGCGCCCAGCGTAGTGCTGGTGAACGTGGTCGCGCCGTTGCTGCCGAGCGAGGCGGTGCCCAGCGTTGTCCCGCCGTTCTTGAACGTCACCGTCCCGGTGGGCGTCGGCCCCGCCGAGGTCACAGTCGCCGTGAACGTGACCGGCTGCCCGTAGGCCGCGGGATCCACGCTTGGTACCACCACCGTGGTCGTGTTGTTTTTGTTCACCACCTGGCTCAAGATCTTCGAAGTGCTGGCCTGGAAGGATGCGTCGCCGGAATATGCGGCCGTCATCGAGTGCCCGCCTGCCGCCAACGAGGAAGTAATGAATTGGGCTGCCCCGCTCGCCGTCGTGCCCGTGCCGAGTTCCGTCGCGCCGTCGTAGAAGGTAACCGTCTCCCCGTTCGGAATGGAACCCGAGGTGGAAGTGACCGTAGCGGTAAAGGTCACTGCCTGCCCCACCGACGACGGCGAACCGGATGATGTCAGAGTGGTGGTAGTGGTGTTGGTGCCGACCACCTGGTCACAAACCCCCGATGTGCTCCCCACATTGTTCGCATCGCCGGAATAAACCGCCTTGATCGGGAAGGTGCCGGTCGCGGAGAATGTCGTAGCGAAGGTGGCTTTGCCATTCACCGGCGAAGCCGTTCCCAAAGTCTGTGACCCTTGCATAAATGCCACCGTCCCCGTCAGCTTTCCGCTGTATTGAGCTGTCACCGTGGCGGTGAAGGTGACTGTCTGGCTAAGAGTCGCTGGGTTGGGACTGGAAGTCAGCGTCGTACTGCTGGTGGCCTGCCCCACTACCTGCGAGAGCGCGGCCGAGTTGCTGGCTGCGAAGTTCGCATCGCCGGTGTAGTTGGCGCTCATCGATGCGGAGCCCACCCCCAGCGTCGAAGTCGTATAGGAGGCGGTGCCGTTAACGAGCGCGACCTCTGCTACCGAGGTCGTGCCATTCTTGAAAACCACTTGGCCCGTTGGCGTCCCCGATCCCGATGTGGCTGTCACGATCGCGGTAAACGTCACTATCTGGCCGTAGGTCGATGGATTCTGGCTCGAGCTTAGCGTTGTGCTCGTGGTATTCACCTTTACGACCTGCGTGATTGCGCGCGACGTGCTGCTCTGGTATGTGGCGTCCCCCGCATAGGTCGCCGTCACAGTGTGCGTGCCTACTGCCAGCGACGACGTAGTGTAGGGGGCCACGCCCTTCGTCGTCGTACCCGTGCCTATCGCCGTTTGCCCGTCGTAGTAAGTGACCAGTTCTCCGTCGGGTATGCTTCCGGTACTTGTCGTGACCGTGGCTGTGAAGGTTACTGCTTGTCCTACGAATGATGGCGTGCCGGATGAAGTAACGGTAGTAGTGGTCGAGGCGTAGCCTACGACCTGCCCCACTGTAGCGGAGGTGCTCCCCAGGTCGTTCGCATCGCCGGAATAGACGGCGTCGATCTGGTCGGTGCCTATGGCGGAGAAAGTCGTCGAAAACGTTGCCTTGCCACTGACCGGTGACGCGCTTCCCAAAGTGGTGGTCCCTTGCATGAAGGACACCGTCCCGGTTACCGCGCCGCCATATTGTCCGCTCACCGTTGCAGTGAAAGTTACGCTCTGATTCACCGACGACGGGTTGGGGCTCGATGTCAGGGCCGTCGTGGTAGTGGTCTGGTTGACTACTTGTGTCACCGTTGCGGAGCTGCCTGCGTTGTTCGCGTCGCCGCCGTAAGTGGCGCTGATCGAATACGATCCGGGCGCCAGGCTGGAAGTGACGTAGGTCGCCACACCGTTGGCGAGCGCTGGCGAGCTTACTATGGTTGCCCCATTCCTAAAGGTGACATTGCCGGTGGGCGTGCCTGTTCCGGAGCCTGGCGTCACCGTAGCCGTGAATGTTACCGATTGGCCCCACGCCGACGGGTTCGCGCTGGAGGTCAGCGTCGTAGTCGTGGTATTGAGGCTGACGATCTGTGTGAATGTAGCCGACGTGCTGCTTTGGTATGTGCCGTCTCCCGCATAAGTCGCCGTCATGGAATGGTTGCCCTGCGCCAGGGACGAAGTGGTATAGGTGGCTACGCCGCTCGCCGTAGCTCCTGTGCCGATGGCCGTCATTCCATCATAGAAGGTAACTGCCTCTCCGTCCGGTACCGTGCTGCCGTCCGAAGGACTGACTGTAGCAGTGAAAGTCACCGGCTGTCCGGCTAACGAAGGCGATCCGGATGACTGTATGGTGGTCGTCGTGGAGATCGAATCGTCGTGCTTGGCGGCCTGCTTTATTGCCGCCGAAGTGCTGGCCTGGTAAGCCGGGCTCCCCAGGTAAACCGCGGTCATCGGTTTCGTGCCCGCGTTTGCGTTGGTAAACGTCATCGTGATGCTGGCTTGGCCCTTCGCTAGCGACGCGGTTCCAAAAGTCGTGCCCCCTTGCTGGAAGGCCACCGTTCCGGTGGGCACGCCGCTGGATTGCCCGGTCACCTTCGCTGTGAACGTAACTGGCTGCCCGGCCTTCGCCGGGTTGAGACTGGATACCAGGGCGGTTTTGGTCGGCTGGCTTACCGCGTGCGCCAGCATTGCGGCGCCGGGCTGGAAGTTCGCATCGCCGCCGTAGGAGGCTGTAATGGAATGTGTGCCTGCGCTAAGCGAGGATGTACCCAGGGCCGCGCGCCCGCCCGCCAGCGTGACTGCGCCCAGCGTCGCCGCGCCATCCATGAACGTGACCGCGCCGGTCGGCGTAGCGCCCGCGCCGGCGACGTTCGCCGTTATGGTCGTAGGCTGCTCTTTCGTGGACGGGTTCGGCGACGAGTTCAAACGCACCGGTGTTCCTACCGTTACTCTCTCAACAGTCGAAGTGCTGGGCGCATGGCCCGCTCCGCCCGAATAGCTGGCTTTAATCGCGTGCGCCCCCGGCGTCAGAAATGATGTGGCCAGCGTCGCCTGCCGGTCGGCCACCGCCGCCGTCGAAAGGGGATTCCCGCCATCGTAGAAGGTGACGTTGCCGGTGACCGCCCCCGCATGCACGCTGGGAGTCACCGTCGCCTTGAGTACTGTCGCCTGGCCTAAGCCGGCCGGATTCGCGGATGCGCTCAACGCCGTGGAATTTGCATAAAGACTGAAGTTCACGGCGGTATTCAGCAGCACACTCACGCCGCCATCGGCGCAACTGCCCTGTGCCGGACATAGGTTGCTGAACACCACGTCGGGCTGGCCGTCGCGGTTGAAGTCCCCCGTCGCAATCATGGTGGCCGGTCCGCCCGAGCCGTACCTGGCTGGCGCTTGGAAGGTCCCGTCCCCGTTTCCCAACAGCAGACTCAACACGCGGTCATTGCCGTTCGCCGCGCTGAATCCGACGGCTAAGTCGGAGTGACCGTCGCCATTGAAGTCCCCCACCGTCACGAAGTTCGCTTGGCTTGCCCCGGAGGCATAGCTGACCGGCGCGTTGAAAGTGCCGTCCCCGTTCCCCAGCAACACACCCACCGACCCGCTCGATGCGCAGACCAGGTTGTCATAGTTCGCGCAGTTGTTCACGACCGCCAGATCGGCGGCGCCATCTCCGTTGAAGTCCCCCACCGCCAGCGAAGCCGCGAAAGCGCCCCCGGATGGGTAGATCACCGCCGGCTGCAGGGTTCCATCTCCGTTTCCCAATAACACGCTCACCGTGTCGGAAACGCAGCCGTTCACTACCGCCAGGTCCGGCGCGCCGTCGTTGTTGAAGTCGCCCACCGCCACGAAGACCGCGCAAGCCGCTCCGGTCGAATAGCTGACGGGGGCCTGGAAGGTGCCGTCCCCGTTCCCCAGCAGCACCGCGACCGCGCTGTTCTCGCTGGTTTGATATGCCACCACCAGATCGAGCTTGCCGTCTCCGTCGAAATCTCCGGTCGCCAGCGAATAGTTGCTGCCCGCGCCCGCCGCATACATGTGGGACGCCTGGAAGGTGCCGTCTCCATTCCCCAACAACACGCGCACCGCGCCCCGCTCGCAACCGGCGTCGCCGGCGCCCTCGCACGCCAGCGCCAAGTCGAGCTTGCCGTCGCCGTTGAAGTCCCCCGTCGCGAGCGACACCGGTCCGAACGTCTCCCCCGCATGCACGACGGGAGCCTGAAAGGTTCCGTCGCCGTTCCCTAGCAGCACTGCCAGCGAACCGCGGCCCTCCGCCTGGTTGCAGTCGGACGTGCACGGAATCCACACCGCCATATCGGGCACGCCATCGCCGTTGAAGTCCGCCACCACTGCCCCGGTGGCGCCCGCAATGTCCGCGGCGTAGCTGGGCGCCGCGGCGAATATCGCGCTCGTCTCCTGCGCGCCCTCCATCTGTGCTCTTGCGTTTATAGACCCCGATGCGTGCGCCGGCCCCAGATTATTCTGAGCCACGAGGGCTTGAATGAAGCTAGGAAGTACGAGGACTGCGGCTACGCGGGCCAGGACTGCATTCGTCATGGTGGTTGCCTTCAGTCGAATTCTAGGATTCACTACTGGCTACGCTCAACTGCACTTCGGTTATTGATTTTGATCGCCATCCGATAAGTTAACTGTGTTATCCCTGTCACAGGTTCTCCGCCTAATGCCCCATACTTTTCCTGTAACGTGCATCGATAGTGGGGCGGTCCCCCTGGACCGCAGCCGCCGCCCGCGCCGGCCTTCGCGATCGCCGAAATCCTTGGTGCAAGGCTGCCGCGCCGTGATTCTTCCCCCTTATAATCGAGCCATGGATCCTTTCCCCGTCGTTCGTCAGTCCTGGACTCCCGGCGACACTCGCGAAGTGGAAGCGTCCCGCCTGGACCGCCAGATCGGGGTGGAGTACGATTCCTACCGGCGCGTTTACCTGGCTGACGGTCACGAGTGGATGATTGCCGGCCAGATCGCGCGCGAGGACGGTCGGAAGTATTACATCCTCGAGTGCGTTTCGTGAAGGGCCTTCCGGGCGCGGATCACAACAGTTCAACCTCCCCTAACCCACTGAAAATGTATGACAAATCGCAAACACTACGCCGCCGCACGGCAGCCGGTGTGCTAGCGTGGTCTTCGGGAGGACAGATCGCAGCCGGTTCGCAGACGCCGTAGCCGGGCTGGCCGCACGCTCTCTGACAACTTTCGGCCTCATCGGTGGGGCAGGCGGTTTCGGAGGAACTAGAATTCGACAAAATTCGACACTTTCGACACTCCTTCAAAACTGCCGACTGTCGTTCGATGGATCCGGAAAGGAGCAGGCCATGCACAACACCACCCATGCGCCTCTCGCCGTAAGCAGCGAAGAACCGGATTCCGGCTGGACTGCCGCAGTCGGAGCGGCGCTAGACTGCCGATCGAGATTCGCCATACCGGCCGCCGAAGTGATCGCGAACCGCTGCGCGAGCGGCTGCTCGCCTCGGAGCGGCAGGAAGAGCGTCCCAAGACCGGCTAGGTCGCGGGAGGTCTACGCCGGCCGCAAGTATTCCATCCTCGAGTGCGTTTCGTGAGCCGCGCCACCAGCCTGTTTCTCAAAGCTCTGGGCCTGATCTACCTGATCGCGTTCGTTTCCTTCGGCGTGCAGGCTGACGGCCTGATCGGATCGCACGGCATCCTGCCGCTCGCCAATTACCTGCGCGGCTTGCACGACGCCATGGGCGCTCGCGCGTATTGGTATGCGCCCACCGTGTTCTGGGCCAATTCGAGCGATCTCGCCCTGCGCATCGCGTGGCTCGCGGGCTCCGCGTTCGCCATTCTCCTGACCCTCGGCTTTCTCCGCCGCGCGTCCCTGATCCTGCTCCTGGTCCTCTATCTCTCGATCTCCGTGGCCGGCCAGGACTTCTGGTCGTTCCAGTGGGATATCCTGCTCACCGAAGCCGGCTTCCTCGCGATATTCCTGGATGCGTCGCCGGGCCGTGCCTGGCTCTTTCGATGGCTGCTGTTCCGGCTGATGTTCATGTCCGGCGCCGTGAAGCTGCTGAGCGGCGATTCCACCTGGCCCGATCTGACCGCGTTAGGATACCACTACCTCACCCAGCCCCTGCCCACCCCCATCGCTTGGTACATGTATCAGCTCCCCGCCTGGTTTCAAAGGATGTCCACTGCCATCGTCCTCGGAGTGGAGCTGCTGGCGCCGTTTCTGATCTTCGCGCCGCTCCGCCTCCGGCGTGTCGCTGCCGGCGTGCTGATCGCCCTCCAGGTGCTCATCCTGCTGACCGGCAATTACACGTTCTTCAATCTGCTGGCCCTCGCGCTGTGCATCTTTCTCTTCGCGGATCGGCCCGCGTACACCGCTCCGCCGGAAACCCGCGCGCACCGCGGCGCCACGATCGCAGTCGCCGCATTCGTGCTGCTAACCAGCGGCTTGCAGCTTCTGGAGATGGTTTCCTTCCCGCTGCCCGGTCTCGCGCGGAGCTACCTGGCTTGGATCTCCCCGCTGCGCATCATCAATTCATACGGCCTGTTCGCCGTGATGACCACCACCCGGCCGGAGATCGTGGTGGAAGGCTCGAACGATGGCACAACCTGGCTTCCGTACGAGTTCCGCTACAAGCCGGGCGACGTGAAGCGTCCGCCGCCGTGGGTTGCGCCCTATCAGCCCCGCCTCGATTGGCAGATGTGGTTCGCAGCCTTGGGCAATGCGCAGCAGAATCCGTGGTTCTACAACTTCGCGGGCCGGCTGCTGCAAGGCTCCCCTCCGGTGCTGGCGTTGCTCGCGCACAATCCTTTTCCGGGAAGCCCGCCGCACTACATAAGAGCCGTGGTGTACGATTATCAGTTCACCGATTTCACCGCGCGCCGCTCCACCGGCGCTTGGTGGCGCCGCCAGGAGCAAGCCACCTACTTACCCGCCATCTCCCTTCGCCAAACTGCCGCAAGCAAGGTGGGGCAGGCGGTGGGGCAGGCGCTTTCGCCTGCCAACCCTATGTAACTTTGTCGCGTCAGCACCGACCCTATGCACCGTCACTCGTGATATACTTTTATCGCCGCAGGGGGGATAACGATGCTGACTCAGCCTCACACCCATCTCACAAAAACATATGTGCAACAATTGTTGCGTCTGGCAGGATTGCTAGCCGTGTTATGTGCCCCGGCATTCGCGACGGTCCAGATTCTGTCCCTGACGCCGTCGCTTAAATCGCCGCAACAGCTAGGCACACAAGTTACCTGGACGGTGACCGCGACAGACTCCAATCCCGGTCCTCTGACTTTCCAGTTCAATGTGGCTATCCCCGCACAGTCCTTGGCCTTGGTAAAAGACTTCAACGTGGGCACGCTCGCAGCCGGCGCCTGGACTTCGCAGCCCTTCGTGTGGGTGCCGACCATGGTCGAGGGCGCATATAAGATCCAGGTAGTTATCAAGGATTTCGCGTCAGGGGAAACAACCTCGAAAACCGCCTCGTTCCAGGTGACTCCCCTGGCGACTGGCAGCACACCCGTCGTCGTTGCGACCGCCAATCCGCTGGTGGCCTTGTTCAGCGCGCCCTCCTGCCCGGCGGGCAGCTCCATGGCGGTCCGCTTTCAACCAGTGTCCAGGACCGCGCCGGCCGTTACCACCTTATTTGCGAAGTGCCATCCCCCAACCACTATGAATTTCGAAATCGCCGGCATGTACCCCAGTACGCAGTACCAAATGGTTGCCGAGACGGATACCGCGGGAACAATTATGGCCGGCACGCCCGTCACTTTCAAGACCGGAGCGCTGCCAGGCAACATCACTTTTCCGAGTTACACAGTGAATACTCCTGCCGGTTCCCAGACTGACACGGCCGAATGGGTGATCCTGCAGAATGTGTTGGAGTTCGGAGCGACGGTATATCCCGTCGTGGCGACCGATTTGTCCGGCAAAATTATCTGGTACTACAACCCGAACCAAAGCATCTTTCTGACGCGTCCCCTGCAGAACGGCACCATGCTCACCATTCAAGCCGGCCCCTCGTGGGATCCGGTCCTAACTCAATTCCAGTTGCTGGATCAGATCGACTTCGCCGGCAACATCGTCAAGCAGACCAACATAGGCGTGCTTTCCGAGCAACTGGTCGCAATGGGAGCGACCGACGCAGCGTTGTGCAGCACAATCACCGCGGTTCCACCGCCCATCGGCGCGGCCTGCATCGACGGTTTTCATCATGATGCCATCCAGACACTGCCGAATGGCGATACCGCCGTTCTGGTTGCCATTGAAAAAATCTTTCCGCCCGGAACACAGGGCGATACTACCGGCCTTCCGGTCGACATCGTGGGAGATATGATTGTCGTCCTGAACAGCAGTTGGCAAGTGATCTGGTATTTCGACACGTTTCAACACGCCACCGGCGCGCCGCAGCTCGATATCACCCGGCCGGCCGTCCTGGGAGAAACCTGTTCAGCCGGCGCATCTACGGACTGCCCGCCGCTATCGCTGTTGACCTCCGGCATTTCACCCTTGGCAAAGGACTGGCTGCATGCCAACGCCCTCTATTATTGGCCTCAAGACGAAGATATCGTTTTCTCCTCGCGGAACCAGGACTGGGTCATGAAGATCGACTATAACAACGGTGTCCAGAGTGGCGGCTTGGGTACGGGAAATATCCTGTGGCGCATGGGTCCGTGCGGAGACTTCACCTTTAACAATATCGATAACGATCCCTGGCCCTGGTTCTCGCATCAGCATGAACCGGGCATCGAAAACAGCGGTGCCGGGCCCCTCACCGTGTTTGACAACGGTAATACGCGGTATTCCAGACCGAGTGCCTCGACCGGGTGCATGCCGGGTGTCGGTAGCGGCGACAGCCGCGGTATGTCCCTCACCATCGATGAGAGCACCCTCACGGTTACGCCAGTACTAAGTGTGGATCTGGGGGTCCAGGCGTTGGGTGATGGAAGCGCCCAACTGCTCTCCAACGGCAATTACTCTTTCCTGGCTTCATTCGTGTTCTTACTCAGCGCGCGTAACTACGTCAGCTACCCTATCGAAATCCTTCCCACCCCCGGCACGCTCACCGGGACCCAAGTCCTGAACATCCTGGCTCCGCTGACTTACCGCATCTGGCGAATGCCCAGCATGTATGCGCCTCCGATTACATGAGCGCGCCGATCGCGCTCAATGGCCGCCCCACAACCGTTGCAGTCCGTTGATCTACAGTGGCGGCGCGGGAAGTTGACCGCCATCTTATAGGAGGAAGTGCAAATGAAGAAAACGATGCAAGCCTTGTGCAGTCTGGAATGCGAGGCGCGCTCCGGCGGGAGGACGTTCGTCGGAATAACCGTTCTTGGTCTCTGCTTTCTTGCCGGCACCGGGATCTCCGCGCAGCAGCCAGAAATAGCAGGAATCGGGGATGACAGCAATCCCACCTTTACCACCTTAGACGCTCCAGGTGCGGGTACAGTCCTAGGCCAGGGCACCTTCGCCTATGGCATCAACGCTGCAGAGATGATCGTGGGGTATTACATTGACGCGAACAACGTGAATCACGGCTTCGTGCGCTCTGCCAGTGGCGCCCTAACCACGTTCGACGTCCCGGGTGCGGGCACAGCCGCCTATGAGGGCACTCTCGGTTTTTCCATCAACACATCGGGGGCGATCACAGGACGTTACTCGATCACCCCCAACGGGGAACAAGGATTCGTGCGCGCTTCTAGTGGCGCCATAACCACGTTCAATGCTCCGAAGGCGGGCAGTGGCCCGTTCAGAGGTACCATCCCCCTGAGCATCGCCACGTCCGGGGAGATCGCGGGATCTTACGTTGACGAGCGCCTTGTGTCTCATGGCTTCGTGCGCGCTGCCAGTGGCGCCATAGCCGAGTTCGACGCCCCGGGTGCAGGCCCAGACGGCGGCCAGGGCACTTCCGGTAGATCCATCAATGCATCCGGAGAGATCGCGGGATCTTACGGTGACGCGAGCAATGTGTTTCACGGCTTTGTACGCGCTGCCAGTGGCGCCATAACCACGTTCGACGCCCCGGGTGCAGGTACAGGCACCGGCGCGGGCACTTATGGTCAATCCATCAATGCATCCGGAGTGATCGCGGGATATTACGAAGACGCGCTCGGGGTGGATCACGGCTTTGTGCGCGCTGCCGATGGCACAATAACCACCTTCGATGCTCCGGGCGCAGGTACAAGCGACTATGAGGGTACTCTCGCCTCCTCCATCAATGCATCCGGAGGGATCGCGGGATATTACACGGATGCGAGCGGCTTGGATCACGGCTTTGTGCGCGCTGCCGATGGCACGATCGCCTCTTTCGACGCTCCGGGCGCATCAGGCGGCACTTTCCCCGCCTCCATCAATGCTTCCGGAAAAATTGCGGGATATTACAAAGACGCAAGCGGCGTATATCACGGCTTCCTGCGAACGCCATGAGAATCGCTTTCTTACGACGCGCGCTTCTCCCAGTCGGGCTGGCCGGAGCCGAGGACAACCTAAGAGCGCCTGCCCAACGGTTGATAACAGGCTGTCACACTGGTACCAGTCCGTCATGGCGTGGCTGGCCGCACAAACGGCGCTGGCAATCGGGTGATTGAGCGGAACTCACCGGCCCGGCATAGTCAAGGCATAAATAAGAGATCCAGGCTTATGAGAACACTGGCAAAATGCTTGTGGTTGCTGGCAGGATGGTTGGCTGGTTTGTGTGCCCCGGCGTTCGCCACGGTTCAGATTCTGTCCATAACGCCGTCCCTTAAGTCGCCGCAGCCGATCGGCACAGTCGTCCGCTGGGTGGTTAGGGCCACTGATAGCCAGGCCGGAACGCTGACCTTCCAGTTCAATTTGGCTCCCCCGGGCGGAGTTCTGGCATTGGTAAAGGATTTCAACGTGGGCACGCTCCAATCCGGCGCATGGACTTCCCAGCCGTTCGTGTGGGTCCCCACCAGCATCGAAGGCGTATATCAGATCCAGGCGGTCGTCAAGGATTTTGCCTCCGGGGAAACGGCCTCGAAAACCGTTCAGTTTCAAATAACTCCCCTGGTGACTGGCAGCACACCCGTGGCCGTCGCGACCGCCAATCCGCTGGTAGCGCTGTTCAGCGCGCCCTCCTGCCCGGCGGGCAGCATGATGCAGGTCGCCTTTCAACCGCAATCCCTTAAAGCGCCTCAGACCACCACCAGCTCTATAAACTGCCATCCCCCCGCAACCATGACGTTTGAAATCGCCGGCATGTACCCCAGCACAACTTACAACATGGTTGCCCAGACGATAACCGGAGGCATCGTCACCAACGGCACGCCCGTGACTTTCACGACCGGAGCTCTGCCAACCGATATTCCTTTCCCGAGTTATACGGTGAATGTCCCGGCCGGTCCACAGACTGACACGGCCGATTGGGTGATCCTGCAGAATGTGCTGCAGTTCGGAGGGAATGTAATTTACCCCGAGGTGGCGACGGATTTGTCCGGCAACATTATTTGGTATTACAACACGGGTCAGCGGATGTTTCTTACGCGTCCCTTGCAGAACGCCACTATGCTCACGATGCAAAACGGTCTCTCCTGGAACCCGGCTTCCACTGGCCTCCAACTGCTGCGGCAGATTGATTTGGCGGGCAACATCGTCAAGGAAACCAACTTAGGAGTGCTTTCGGAACAACTGGTCGCCATGGGAGCGGCCGACGCTGCGTTGTGCAACACAATTCCGATTCCGGCGCCGGTCGGAGCGGCCTGCATCGACGCTTTCCATCATGATGCCATCCAGACTCTGCCGAATGGCGACACCGCCGTTCTGGTTGCCGTGGAAAAGATCTTCCCGGCCGGAACACAGGGCGACACTACCGGCCTTCCGGTCGACATAGTGGGAGATATGATTGTCGTCCTCGACACTAACTGGCAAGTGCTCTGGTATTTTGATACCTTTCTACACGACAGCGGTGCCCCGCAGCTCGATATCACGCGGCCGGCCGTCTTAGGCGAAACCTGCACCGCAGGCCAATCCGCGGATTGCCCGATAATCTCCCTGGTGACCCCCGGCATTTCTCCTCTGGCGAAGGACTGGCTGCACGCCAACAGCCTCTATTATTGGCCGCAGTCGGGCGATATCGTCTGGTCCTCGCGCAACCAGGACTGGATCATGAAGATCGACTATAACAATGGCGCGGGCACCGGAAATGTTTTGTGGCGCATGGGTCCGTGCGGGGACTTCGTGTTCAACAATCTCAATAACGATCCCTGGCCCTGGTTCTCCCATCAACATGAACCCGGCATGGAAAACGGCGGCGCCGGGCCCCTGACGTTGCTCGATAATGGCAATACGCGGTATTCCAAGCCGGGTGCCTCAACCGGATGCATCCAGGGTGCGGGCGGCGGCGACAGCCGTGGTATGGCCCTCACCGTCGACGAGAGCAATATGACGGTGACGCCGGTGTTGAGCGTGAATCTGGAGGTCCGCTCGTTCGGGGATGGCAGCGCCCAATTGCTGTCCAACGGCAACTATTCTTTCCTGCCGTCATACGTCCGCTTGCCCGGCACGCACAACATCGTCAGCTACCCTATTGAAATCCTTCCCACGCCCGGCACGCTCTCTGGCACGCAAGTCCTGAATATCCTGGCCCCGCAGAATTACCGCATCTGGCGGATGCCCAGCCTATATGCGCCTCCGATTACGTAGAATGCTAGAGTCTAAGAAGATGAATAGTCTCTTCGCGCACCGCTGGTTTGCGGCTTGCCGCAATGTGGGGCGGGCAGTCATGCCCGCAGCCGCCTTTCAGGCGGCTCGTTCGAGCCAAGCCGGCCTCGTTGAGTTGTCCGATCCGCCCATTTCGGCGCACAATACCGGGAGCGTGATCGATACCATGCCGTCACCTTACCGCGGAAGCCCGTTCGAGGCATCGAGCTGAATCCGGATGTCGTCAAAGCCAACCTCGCCGCAGGCGAGCAATTCTGGAAATAAGCCGGCCGGCGGCGAACTTCTGGCCTTCGACTATATCGCCCCCTTCGCGATATTTGTCGCCCTTCTGGCGCTCCGGCGCGTGATTCCCCTTACGCCCGAGCTCTTCGCGTCTCTGCGCTTCGTGGTGGTCACGGCCACCTTAGCGGTCTTTTCCCCGCGCGTGATTCCCTGGCCGCCGGCTTTCCTGCTCGGTACCATCGTCCTGGGAGCGGCCCTGTTCGGGATCTGGATCGGCCCGGATGTCCTCTGGCCCGGCTATCGCGACTTTTGGCTCTTCCACAATTCCCTCACCGGCGCCGCCGCCAGTTCCCTGCCCCCGCGCTTCAAAGCCAACGCGTTCTTCATCGCCTTGCGCGTGGTCGAGAGCACCGTCTTGGTCCCCATCGTTGAAGAGCTTTTCTGGCGCGGTTGGCTGCTCCGTTGGCTGATCCGATCCGATTTCCAAAGCGTGAAGCCAGGCACGTACACGCCGTTTTCCTTCTGGGCGGTCGCGATATTGTTCGCCTTCGAGCACGGCCCTTATTGGGAAGTCGGTCTGATCGCCGGCGTAGCCTACAACTGGTGGATGGTGCGCACCCGCAGCCTCGCGGATTGCATCCTGGCCCACGCCGTCACCAACGGCTTGCTCGCCGCCTACGTGCTGCTCTTCGATAAGTGGCAGTACTGGCTATGAGCGGCGCGGTCCCTAACCCGCCGTCTCTCTCCGCGCTGGCCGTCGCGACCTCTCCGCCAAGTGCACACGAGAGGGCGGCACCTATGTCTGAAAGCAATCTCTTCTTCCCGCCCAACCTGCTGGTGGCCGGAGTCGATATGGCTGGTTAATGCGTTGGACTGGTCCGAGGTCAGCAGCTCGTAGGAGAACTCCCGGTAGGGCCCACCAGAGGTTTCAAGCTGTTGGTTCGCCGTTGCAGGGCAGGCGCTTTCGCCTGCCAGCCGCGACTCACAGTGACTTCTGCCACGGGCCGTCATGCTATCTAGCTCTACATCGTCTATGTCATTTCCGCTCCTGTAGAATGTTCGCCGCCTGAAGCACGGTCAGAAGCCGAGCGCCGCCATGGGGCTACTCGTCACTGGGAAACAGTGTTGTTCCTGGTGGCCCTCGCACAACGGCGGTGCTTTACCACACCACGGCGGTTTATCACTGTCCGTTTTGACCAACCGCGGTCTTAAATTAACAGTGGGCACAAACATGCTCTTCCGGTTTGGGGGATTCCGATGCCTCACACGAGCAAGGCTGTACGGCGGTATCCCATTCGGCAGGACGTTAGCTACAGATGTTTCAAGGGACGCCGGGTCTCAGACGAGGGTAGGGGCAAGACAGTGATGATGACCAGCCGCGAAGTCAAATTCACGACGGAGCGAGCGTTGAAGCCGGGTCAGGAAGTCGAATTAACCGTAAATTGGCCTGTGCTGCTAGGAAAGCGCTGCCTCATGAAACTCGTAATTTCCGGCCCCGTCACCTCGAGCGACGCGGGCGGTGCGGTACTCAGAATCATGCGATACGAGTTTCGCACGCGTGCAAAGAAACCCGTGCTGGGCTTGCCTCTCCAAAAGTCCGCGGGTTGATGTCAGTCACCCTTCGACATCAGGCTTGTTCTCGGCGATTTGCCTCCGAGCCTCCTTCAATCGTTCTTGCAACGTTGGCGGTAGTTCTCTCTCAAGAGCCGGTGTAATCAGGCCGACGTCATCCAACGTTTCGAGATGGACGAGGTCTTTCGGACGAAGAGAATTAAGCTTCATGTGAAGCACATCTTTAAGTGGCGCGACAGGGATAGCAACACCGAACAGACGCATCTCTTCCGGGTGGAGCGCCGGGTGTGGCAAGGGTTGGGTGGACTTTGATTTCTCGCCAACGAAAATCAAATGCACAGCTTCAGCGAGATCCTGGTCGGGGCGGATCAACGTATACCCTCCCATCATTTTCCTCGCACGATATCCAAGGGATTCGACGGCCTCTGCAACTCGCTCAAGGTCGTTACGATGGATCAGTACGTCAATGTCACGGGTCACAAATGAACGGCTCCGATGCAGCGAAAAGATGTGAGCATTGACGGCAACGCCACCAACGACCTCGAAATGCACGCCGGCATCTCGAAGCGCCTTCACAATTCCTTCAAGATCGTTCACTAATGAGTGCATGCCAGATTCAAAGATCAGGTTTGTGCTGCCATGTTCGGCAGATTCTGCCACGAACTGTTCAAATGTCTTCATCGGAAGGTCGGCTCAGTTTGTCGTCCGCAGCAGTTCGGTCCTTTGTAACCGTTCGCTGGTGCCCGGGGTGGGACTTGAACCCACACTCACCTTGCGGTGAAAAGGATTTTAAGTCCTTTGCGTCTGCCGATTTCGCCACCCGGGCACATGCCTACGAGCTTTCATTATAGTGGACCCCCGCGGGCCGCCTCAGAACACGGTGCGCTGCTGCGTCTCTGCCTTCGTCGTCAGGGAATAGCGCGGGTCTACAGGGCCGCCCTGCAGCATGCGCGCCGCGACATACTCGCCAACCGCCGGACCATGCTTGAAGCCGTGGCCCGAGCCTCCGCCCACCAGCCAGACGTTGCCGAAATCCGGGTGCCGGTCGATCAGGAAATCGCCGTTCGAAGTGTTCTCGTACTGGCAGACGCGCGCTTCCAGCAGGGGCGCATGCCGCAGCGCGGGAAAGCGTTTGCCGAGGATATCGCGCGCGGCGGCCAGGCCTTCGGCGGATGGGACGCGATCGGCGTTATCTGGATCGATGCGCGCGCCGTGCTGGTCGAGCGCGATCTTGACGCCGCGGTTTTCCAGATCGGGAAAACCGTACGGTCCGCGCGGATCGCTGAAGTCGATCCACGCCGGCAGCGCCGGGGGAGTGAAGCGCACGTCGCCGGGTGGCGCACCGAAGAAGAAGACTTCCTGGCGGGTGGGCTCGATCCGTTTCCCCAGCAGGTCCGGAAACACAGTGGGCAGCCACGGACCACAAGCGAAGACGAACGCATCCGCCCGGATGTCGCCGCCGCTGGTGCGTACCGAATCGAGCGTTCGCCTGCCGGCCGGCGCGGCCACCGCCCCCGCCACATACGCCACGCCATTCCGCACGGCATCTGCTACCACCGCCAGCACCGCCCGCCGCGCCATCAGCGCGCCACTCAACGGCTCGAAGATGCCCCAAGCGCCGGGCCCGAATTCCATTTGGGTATATCGCGATCTCAACTCCGCCGTGGAGAGGGTTTCAAAATGCACGCCGCACCGGGCGAGTGTCTCGCGCATGTTTTCGGTGTAGACATCACCAGCCGCCGCGGTCCACAAGACACCGGTCTGATGAAACAGCAGCTCGCCAGTCTTATCGAAGAACTCCCGCCACAGCGTCAGCGAGCGCATGGCACTGCAGGTGTAGATCTCGTCTGCCCCATAGCCCATGCGGATGATGCGGGATTCGCCGCCAGAGCTGGCGCGCGAGTTCGCCGCGCCATAGGCGTCCAGCAGCACCACCTGCCGCCCCGCCCGGCGGAGATGATGAGCCGTCCACGCGCCGAACACACCGGCGCCGATCACGGCCACGTCGTAGCGCAAGGGCATGCGTCCCTGACATTCTAGCTCACGAGTGGAGATCGCCTTCCGGCAGCAGAAATTTGAAACAGCCCACCACCACCATCATGAGCGCCAGGCAGGCCACCGTACCCGGATTGAAAGCCAGGTCCGTTTCCAACTCGCTCAGCAGCGTGCCCCAGGAGGGCAGCGGCTCGGATACTCCCAGCCCCAGCAGTCCCAAGTTGGCCTCGGCCAGGATGAACAGCGGTATGGAAGTAAAGAACTGGGCGAGCAGCACGGGCCGCAGGTTCGGCACAACCTGCCTTAGAAGCAGGCGCAAACCGCGGCACCCGCAGGCCCGCGATTGCAGCAGGAAATCCGAGTTGCGTATGTCGCGCACGCCGGCGCGGATCACGCGCGCAGGAGCGGCCCACCCGAGCACGCTCAGCAGCGCGAAGACGATCAGCACCGAAGCGGCCGGCGATACGTTCAGAGGCAGCATGGCGCGCGCGGCGATCAGCAGGAAGATCCAGGGCAGGGAGAGCATCAGGTCGATAGCGCGCGCGGCGATGCGGTCCACCAGGCCGCCGCAATACCCGGCGAGTCCGCCGATCAACGCCGCGAGCATGGTGGAGAACAATGCCGCCGCAGGCGCCAGCAAAAGCGACAGGCGCGTGGCGACAAGCAGGCGCGCCAGGCGGTCGCGGCCAAGAGGATCTGTTCCCAGCGGAAATCGCCACGAAACGCCGGCGTGCGGGAAATCGCGAAACTGGTGGGCGTAAGAAGCGCCCGGAAGCAAGTCCGAGAATAGCGCCGCTACGAATAGCAAAGCAAGAGCGGCCCACGCTAGCTTCCGCAGCCGGGTCACAGATTCGCTCCTCGTCTGGCGGTGAGCACGTCCGCCAAAGCATTCGCCATCTGAGTGACAAGAGTCACCAGCATTGTAAGAGTCACCAGCAATGGCAGGTCGCGGGCCAGCGCGGCTTTCCAGGCAAGCTGACCGATCCCGGGAAAGTCGCAAATCACCTCCACCGCGACGGCCGCGCCGAACGCCATGCTTACCGACACGCCAGCCAGCGCGAGTGCCTGGGGCGCGGCGGTGGGCACGATGTGCCATAGCAGAATACGCGCCTGGCTCACTCCCCGCGCCCTGGCCGCCAGCACGTGCGGCAACCCGGCAGCCTGTGACAGCATGGCTTCGAGATACTGGAAGACTCTTGGGAACACGGCCAGAGCCATGACGGCGCGAACCGGCCCGGCGTATAGGAAGATCAGTAGCGCCAGTGCCGCCGATGGCACACACAGCAGCGAGCCGCTGAAAATCGCGGCGAGTGCTTTCCCTAACCGCGTGGGATAGACCACTCCCGGCAAAGCGAGAGCTAGCGCCAGCGCCCATCCGCCCAGGATTCCTACCGCCATCAGTTGCGCGGTCACCGGCCACCGTTCCCGCAGCAAGCTGTAGACCGGGCGATTCCAGTTTCGCGAGAACCCCAGATCTCCCCGAAACATCGCGGCGGTGTGCCGCAGGCAGTAACCGGCGAAATCGCGCTGCTCCGGCCGGGATGCCTGGCGCGCCCGCAGGGCCGCCACATCGCGCGTAGGATCGAGCTCATGCTCGTCCACTCCGAAACCAGGACTCAGTCGCACCAGGGCCGCGGTCAGAACGCCCCCCGCCACGACGGTAATCGCCAGCGAGAGCAACAGACCCGTCAGATGCCTCCAGAAGCGCATCAGTTCACTCTGTCGGGCTGCCCAGCCCCGCCCAGAACGGGCGACAGGATGTGTATCCCGTTGGCATGCTCAGTCTTATTCAGCCGTTTCGATTTGTACATGCGGCGATCGGCTTCCGCGAGTAACTGTTCGGCATCCGTCCCGTCGTCCGGATAGCACGCCTCGCCCACGCTCAACGCGACGACACCCGCCCCGGCATCCGTTTGCATGCCGCCGCAAGCGATGCTATGGAACTGTGCAATGCGGCGCCGGATGGTTTCCCGATCGCTGCCCGGCAGCAGGATCACGAACTCGTCGCCTCCCATGCGCGCCACATAGTCGTACTCGCGGCAATTCTCGCGTAGCGCGCCAGCCACGTGGCGCAGCACCTTGTTGCCTTCCAGGTGGCCGAACCGGTCGTTGATCTCCTTGAAGCCGTCCAGATCGCAGACCAGAACCGTGAGGGGCTGCAACGTCCGCCGGCATCGCGCCAGTTCGCTATCCAGGCGTAGAAACAGCGACCGGGCATTGGGAAGACCGGTAAGGTAATCGGTGGTGGCGGAGTCCTCCGCCAGACGGAAGCGCAGCGCGTTTTCGATGGAGAGCGACACTTTGGAGCTGATGGCCAGCAGGATGCGCAGGTGGTCGCGGGAAAAGCCATCCCGTTCCGCGCGATAGAGCGTCAGGACTCCGATCACGCCGTGTACCCCTTCCAGAGGCACCGCCAGGGCCGAACGCAGCGTGCTGAACTTAGCTGGGTCGTCCAGATATCCGCACTCCACCGATGGGTTGCCGTTCAGGATACTCTTGCGGTTTTGGGCGACCCAACCGGAGAGTCCCTCGCCCATGGGGATCGCCAGCGACGAGAACAGACGATAGTTCTCGCCGTTCACGTAAAGCGGGATCAGGGTCTTATCGCGATCGACATACACGGCGATAGCATCGTAGGGCACCATCTTCTTCAGACGGATGGCCACCACCGATAGAGTCTCATCCAAGCTAAGCGAGCTGCCTAAGTCCTGGGTAAGTTCGAAGAGAAGTTGCACCTCCTGGCGGGCAGCCGCGATGGACGAGAGGAAATCGTATTCACTATGAATCCCGTTCGCATTCGAGGCTTCAAAGCCGGCGGCGGGCTTCTCTCCCCTGGCGATCTTGATACCCGTGGATAGCCTGGCTTCAGGCATGGGCTGCGCCTGAACCATTTTTTCCAGCTCCAGGTAGCGGCGCGCCAGCACCGTCACTACAGCCGGGTCCAGGCTCTTGCCGGAAAGGCCGCACACATACTGGATCGCTTCCGGCAACGGTAGCGCGCGCCGGTATTGGCGGTCGGCCGCCAGCGCATCGAAGCAATCCACCGCCGCCAGAATCCGCGCGCCCAACGGGATCTCTTCGCCCTTGAGGCCATCGGGATAACCGGTGCCGTCCCACTTCTCGTGGTGCGCGCGGACCAGCGGCACCACTGGGTACGGGAACGAAACACGCTCCAGGATTTCGGCGCCCACCACCGGATGGATCTTCATCTTTTCGAATTCTTCGGGAGTCAGCCGTCCCGGCTTGGAGATGATGTGCTCGGGAATAGCCAGCTTCCCGATGTCGTGCAACAGGGCCGCGGCTCTGAGCGCCTCCAGTTCCGGCTCGGTAAGCCCCATCTCTTTCCCGATTTCCAAAGCATAAGTGCGCACGCGGCGCAGGTGCGCATGCGTGGTATGGTCTTTCGCTTCGATAGCCAGCGCCAGGGCTTCGATGGTGCGAAGGTGCAATCCGTCCATTTCTTCCACGTGGCGCTTCTCGTCGCCAAGACGGTCGAGGTACATGCGATAGGAACGGTGAATGAAGTATACGATCGGCAGCAGCAGCACAGCGCCCTGCCAATGAGCCTGCCGGCTGAACAGGCTGATCATCCAGGCCACCGATGCGCCCAGGATATAGAAAGGGAAAGACCAGAAGTACGCGCTGCGCCAGGCCTCTGCCAGCGGTTTCCGATCGATCAGCGAACTGAGACCCGCGGCTGGCACGGTAGACAGGACAAAGTACAGAAGCGCCGCCAGCACCAGCAGGAAAGGTCCGCTATGCCCAAATACATCGATGGCGGACCAGTGATAAAACCGGTAGGCGGCGGCAGTGGCTAGGGCGGTATTCGCAACGCTGAATAGAGTTTGTAGACTGCCGGCCCGCCGCTTGTCTCTCCAGAAGCACTGTACAAGGGTCCCGGCGCAGCTAATGACCATGGCCTCACTGATCGACATCTCCGCAATGCCGATCAGGCTGAACAGATTCGAGACCGGCAAGCTCCCTGGTATGCCGGGGAGATTGACGTGCATGCCCGAAGCCAGGCTCGCCAGGAGCAAATAGAAGCAGAACCGCGCCAAGTTCCCCGGCTGCCAGGGATAAACGGCAGTCGCGGCGAGGGCCGCGCCGAGACCAACCGACGCGGCAACATAGATACGGGCCTTCAGCGGCATCGCGGTTTACTCCACGGAGCCGGCCCCGTTGGGCCTGGACGGCTCGCGTCGCCCTTCGCACTCCCGCCGGACGGCGCGGGCGTCTCGAGAGTACCCATAGTACCCGGTAGCTATTAGTGAACCGCGGATGTGAACTAAAGTCGTAACAATCGAACTAGAAACATATTGCGGTTGTATTGCGGCTGCCATATAGTTATGATTAGTTCGAAAGTGAATAACTTTCAACAGTTCTCGATTGAAGTGAAGTACTTAGTGTACCAGGCAACTCGTTGATTGCCCGATCCGATGTTGTCGGTAGATAGTATGCCGGAGTTTTCTAAAGTTAACCGGACACGTCGCTAAGGAGAAACCTAGAAGCATGTCGACCGAATTCGTGACTGGCGCCACGGGTAATCCCGATCCCGGCCTGATTGCTTCTTTCGCTCTGCCGGCTGACCGGACGGAAGCCCCCCCGCCGCCGCGCAAACTGCCGCGGTATCTGCCGAAAACGCCGGGCACACAGGAACTGACGGGACTCGCTTCGACGATGATCGAAGACCTGTTCTTGCGGCATGTGCACCTGAAGAGGTGCAATACCATCGGTACCCTGAGCGAATCGATGGCGCTGGCCTATCCAGTCGTGGAAAAGGTCTTTCGCGAGTTGCGCACGCACCGCCTGCTGGAAGTAAGCGGCATGACGGGGGACGACTACATCTTCACTCTGACCGGGGCGGGACGCAGCGCGGCGACGGAGCGCTGCCATATGTGCCAGTATGCAGGCCCCGCGCCGGTGAGCCTGAATGCGTACCAACACGCCATGCGCGAACAAAAGCCGCAAGTGGCCATTAACCAGTCTTCCCTGCGCCTGGCTTTTGGCGACATGGTAGTGACCGATCGTCTGCTGGATCAACTGGGGCCCGCACTGGTGGCGCAAAGTTCGATTTTCTTATACGGCCCGACTGGCACCGGCAAGACCAGCGTGGCCGAGAGGCTTCTGCGGGTTTACGGCGACCAAATCGTGATCCCCTACGCCGTGGAAGTAGACAATCAGATCATTGTCCTATTCGACCCCGCCGTGCACGAGCGCGTCGCCATCGAGGTGGAAGATCTCGATCCGCGGTGGCTGGTGTGCCACCGGCCTTGCGTGATCGCGGGCGGCGAACTGGTTCCAAGCATGCTCGACTTGCGCCTGGACCCCGCATCGGGAACCTACGCACCCCCGGTGCAGATGAAAGCCAACGGCGGCATGCTGGTCATCGACGACTTCGGCAGGCAACTGATTTCGCCGCGCGACCTGCTCAATCGCTGGATCGTGCCGCTCGACCGCCGCGTGGACTATCTGTCCCTGAATTACGGCGTGCGCTTCGATATCCCCTTTGAACTAATGATCGTATTTGCGACGAACCTGGCGCCCAGCGAACTGGCGGATGAGGCGTTTCTGCGCCGCATTCCGAATAAGATCCTGGTGGATTCGGTCGAGCGGGAGGTTTTTGACGAGATCTTCCGGCGCGTGCTGCCTAAGTACAACCTGTCCTGCGACGACGGCGCAGCCGAGTATCTGCGCAAGCTTTGCACGGACCGCGGGAATAACTTGAGGCCGTCTTACCCGCGAGACATGTGCCAGATCATCACGGCATTGAAGAAATATGAAGGGAAACCGTTGCGAATTACCCGAGCCGACCTGGACCGCGCGACCGAGCTCTTCTTCGGGCCCTTGGAGAACGCCGCAGCGGGGGATTGAGCCGGCCGGTCGAGACGCCCTGACGACCGGGTTCGGAAAGTGAGTTGAACAATGCCCGTACCAAATGCGAAACCGGTCCGAAAGGATGAACGGCGGCCCTTTGAGTGCCCCGTGCTAGTGTCCTGGCAAACCCGCTCCGGAGAGTTGAGAACGCTCCGGGCAAAATGCCTCGATCTTTCCCGCCAGGGGGCCCGCATCGAGTGCGCCCAACCGATCGACCTGCGCGCGAACGTCTACTTGCAGGCGTCCACTCAGGGCCTGATGGGCAATGCTACGGTTCGCTATTGCCGGCACAGCGGAATGAAGTACGCGATTGGTTTGTTGTTCAGCGCGGCTACCAGTCAGGCGGAGGAGGGCAGAAAACGCTGCTTGGGCGAGAGCCAGCCGGGCGCGGAGGGACAGTGATTCATGAAGCTTGAGCAAAGCATTCGGCGCATGACGCCGGAGGAGAAGCAGGCAAAGCGCGAGTGGGGCACGGGTGCGTGCCAGGTCCGGCAATGTACCGCGCGCGCCGCCTACCTGGTGTTGCAGGGTTGGGAGGACGGCTCCAAGAGTGGAGATTGGTGGCAGTATTGCTGCCCGAAGCACGCCAAGCGCTTCGCCGACCAGCACGGGCTCGATATGCCCGCGGCGCCCACAGACGCTAAGAGCGTCGTAGCGTAGTCTCCCACACGGCGCCGTTTTGCGGCGCAGGCCGCCGCGCCCTGGAGTTTCTACATTTGCTGGCCCGAGGGCGGCAGTTCGGTGCGTGTGGTGGGGCAGGCGCTTTCGCCTGCCAACCGGCGAACTGAAGTTCGCCGTGGCGCAGGCCGCTGCGCAGGTCCCGCGTTAGAATGTACTCATGCATAAACGAGGGATTCTGCCGGGTCTTGCTTTGCTGGCCTTCAGCGGGGCGGCCTTCTATGCGGCGGATGTCAAGCTGCCGCCGCCTTACGCCACGCCCTCGGTCACCAACGGCCCCCGCGTCATCCCGCAGCCGGCAGGCGCGCAGTTGCACCTTCCCGCGGGCTTCTCAGTGGAGGTCTACGCCGAAAACTTCGAACGCCCCCGCTATATGCTGCTCGGTCCCGGCGGCGAGCTGCTGCTCAGCGATGCGGCGGACGGACCGGATGGAACCGTCTACTTGATTCCCCTGAACAAGCGGGATGGCTACCAGGCGCACGATCGCAAGAAGCTGATCACAGGCTTAGATCGCCCCTACGGACTGGCATTCTGGCACGAGTACCTGTACGTCGGCGAGCCGGAATCCATTAAGCGCTATAAGTACGACGCGGAGGCCATGACCGCGGGGCCGGGCGAGGAAGTGATTTCCCTGAAAGGATTCGCTCACGGCCATTGGACGCGCAGCCTGCTGTTCGACCGCGCCGGCCAGAAGCTCTATGTAGGCGTGGGCTCCAATTCCAACGTCTCCACCGGAGAGGATTCCCGGCGTGCGGCCATCAATCGCTACAATCCCGATGGCAGCGGCCATGACACTTATGCGTCTGGCACGCGCAATCCGATCGGGCTGCACTGGTATCCCGGAACCGACACGCTCTGGGCCGCCGTGCAGGAACGCGACGCGTTGGGCGACGACCTGGTGCCCGATTACTTCACGCACATCCAGCAGGGCGGATTCTACGGCTGGCCGTATGCGTACATCGGTCCCAATGAAGATCCGCGCAATAAGGGACAAGCGCCGGACCTGGTGCAGAAGACCATCGTTCCGGACGTTCCGCTGGTTCCGTCGCACCAGGCCGTGCTCGATTTCGAATTCTATACCGCCAAACAGTTTCCCGCCGAATATCGTGACGGCGCTTTTCTGGCACTGCATGGCTCCTGGAACCGCTCGAAGCGCGTGGGCTACGCCGTAGCTTTCATCCCGTTCCACGACGGCAAGCCGTCGGGTCCGCAACAGGACTTCCTGACCGGCTGGATGGTATCGCCCGACAGCCGGGATGTGTGGGGCCGTCCGGTTGGATTGTTGATCCTGCCAGACGGCAGCATGTTGATCTCAGACGATGGCGGCAAGAAGCTCTGGCGCGTCAGTTACAAACGTTAATTGCGAATTCTGTTGCCGGCGATCGCGATGGTGGGGATGGCCGCGGCGCAGGCCGCGCCGTTCTCGCACCGCATCCACCTGGCTGCGAAGCTGGAGTGCGCGGCTTGCCATGCCGCGGCGCTGACCAGCACGCGCATCGATGACAACCTTCTGCCGAAGCCGGAAGCCTGCCTCCAATGCCATAAGACTGCGGTCATCGGCGCGCCGCCCGCAACACGCCTCGCACGATTCAACCACCAACTGCATCTCAAGCTCGGCAACCTGGCGCCGGTGATCGCCGCCGCCATCGACAGCAAGAAGTATCTGACGGCGCCGGCCGCGGGCCTGCGCGCGTATTTGAACACCATGAATCCATGCGGCGCCTGCCACCGCGGCCTGGGGGCTTCCGATCGGCCGGATCGCAGTTCCCTGCCGCAAATGGCGGATTGCCTGGTGTGCCATAACCAGATCGATCCGCCGGATAGCTGCGAGTTCTGTCACTTGAAAGACGTGGCCCTGAAGCCGGCCAACCACACAGCGGATTTCCTGGATACGCACACAACGGGGAAACTTGGTCTGGATGAGACTACCTGCGCGGTCTGCCACGGGCGCCATTTCCGGTGTTTGGGCTGTCACTAGCCGCTCAGTTCAATTCGTCACCCTGCACGGGAGGGTTCGCGCGACCGGACCGCTTCAGAATCCGCTTTGCCCTTCTCACGTCACCTCGTTCCGTACGCTCACGAAAGTACTCCTCGGTTCTCAATGCCGACAACTTCTCGGCAACAGCCACGTTGATGAATTGGTTGAGTGCTACGCCTTCGGCTTCGGAAACCCGGCGGGCTTCCTCTAGCAGCGAAGCTTGCAGACGCAAGGCCACGTTACTTCTTCTCATCTCGTCGTTGTACCTCCTTCCACACTTCACCCGGCCGCATCACGGGTATGCCGAACTCGCGAGCAGCTTCGGCGAGATGTCGCACGTTGAAGGTGACCAGCCGATCGGCCGCACCGTTAACTGCTGTCTCAAGTACCATCTCGTCGGCAGGGTCCTTCAGTCTCGGGCGCCACAGAAACCTGAGGTGCACGGGGATTATGACCTTTGCCAATGCGTCGAGAATTGCATTCACGTCCTCTGAACTAAGGCCACTCGCATCCAGGTGCTCCTGCCGAGTCAACACAGCCTCGTACTCCACTATCAAAGGCACCGAAGCGAGTATCTCGATTTCACGGTCTAGAGCACGGTTGAGCAGTTGCCTGGATGCGCCACGATCGCTACGCAGAGCCGCCACCAGCACGTCGGTATCGAGAACCAGCCGCAGAGAGCCACCCGCATAATAATATCACATGCGATAGCACTCAGCTTGGCCAACATGCTCTACCACTGCGCGTCCAAGGCCACGCCTCCCCATGCTATCCTGAAAAACATAGGCCCCGCTCCAATGTGCCGCCGGTTGGCGATCCGCGGTTGTTTTATAGGGTTTTCGGTGACTGCGCTGCTCGCCTTCCAGGCTACTTTCCGCCAATTCCCCGGAATGGAAGACGACCCCGTGCCGATACCGCCCGACGCCTATGAGAAGACCGAATGGGCCTTTGCACGGCTTATGTACCCATCCGGGGCGCATGCCAGCGTCTTCGGCGATATAGGCAGTTGGCCGACCGACTACCCCAAGGCCGATCGCCAATTCGTACAAGGCGTGCGCCGCCTCACCCGGATACACACTCGTTCGTCTGAACAGGTAGTGGACCTGGATAGCGACGAAGTTTTCAATTGGCCCTGGCTGTACGCGGTCGAGGTCGGGCACTGGAGCCTGACCGACGCCCAATGCGCCAAGATGCGGGAATACCTGCTGCGCGGCGGCTTCTTTATGTGCGACGACTTCCACGGCAGCGGCGAATGGAACGTCTTCCTTGAGAGCATCAAACGCGTCTTCCCGGATCGGCCCATCGTAGAAATCGATAACCAGGATCCCATCTTTCACGTCGTTTATGATCTGGACGATCGAATTCAAGTGCCCGGGATTCAATATTGGTACACCGGCCGTATCTGGGAGAAAGACGGCAAGACGCCCCACTGGCGCGCCATCTACGACGATGCCGGGCGGGTGGTGGTGGCGATCTGCTTCAATCAGGATAATGGCGATGCCTGGGAATGGGCCGAGCATCCGCGCTACCCTGAACGATATGCCGCGCAAGCCTACCGCATGGGGATCAACTACATCATTTACGCGATGACGCACTAGAATTCCAAGGCTCAAGCATGTTCGAGTTTCTGTTCAAGTATCCCGGAGAGGTTTTCCATAAGGGGCAGTTTGTAATGCTGGCGCCCTGGCCCCTGTGGATTCTCGCGCTGGGAGTGATCGCGGCGGGCGGCCTGTTGCTCTGGCACGTGCGGCGCAATCGCGGCCTGCTCTCAGGCACGCGGCCTCTGGTGATCTGGATGCTCGAAACCGCCATGGTGGCGCTGCTGCTGTTCCTGCTCTGGCACCCGGCCATCAGCATCGCCACGCTGCGCCCGCAGCAAAATGTGGTCGCGGTGGTGGTCGACGATTCCCGCAGCATGGCGATCCGGGAAGGCTCGCAAAGCCGCAGCGCGCAGGCCGCCGCGGTGCTCGACCGGAAATTGCTCGCGGCGCTGGGGCAAAAGTTCCAGGTGCGGCTATATCGCTTCGGCAAGGAAGCCGAGCGCATACAGAAGACCAGCCAGCTTACCGCGGCAGCGCCGGCTTCGCGCATCGGCGACAGCCTCGAGCAGGTGCTCGCGGAATCGGCGACGTTACCCTTGGGCGCGGTGGTGCTGCTTTCCGACGGCGCAGACAACTCCGGCGGCATCGATCTCGATACGATTTCACAGATCCGCCGCCGGCGCATCCCGGTCAACACCATCGGCTTCGGCCGCGAGAAGCTGGAGAAGGATATCGAGATTATGGACGCCGCACTGCCCGGGCACGCGCTGGCCGATTCCCGGCTGAGTGCGCTGGTCACCTTCCGGCAGTATGGCTACGCCGGCCAGAAGGCCATGCTTTCGGTGCGCGACGCCGGCAAAGTGCTGGCCTCCCGCGAGGTGAAGTTGAAGGGCGAAGGCGCTCCGCAGTCGGAAGCGCTGCTGTTCAACGCAGGGCTGGCCGGACCTAAGACGCTCGAGATCTCCATCGAGCCGCTCCCTGGCGAGGAAAACCGCGACAACAACTCGATCCACCGGCTGGTCGACGTAGAAACGCGCCGGCCGCGCATTCTGTATATGGAAGGCGAGCCGCGCTGGGAATTCAAGTTCATTCGCCGCGCCGCCGAGGACGACCGCAGCCTGCAGCTTGCCAGCTTGCTGCGCACCACGCAGAACAAGATCTATCGTCAGGGCTTCTCCGATCCACACGAGCTCGAAGAGGGATTCCCCGGCAAACCCGAAGAGTTGTTCGCCTTTGAGGGGCTGATTATTGGCAGCGTGGAAGCCACCTACTTCACGCAAACCCAGCAGGACCTGATTCGCGAATTCGCCAACCGGCGCGGCGGCGGCATCCTGTTTCTGGGCGGACGCTACGCGCTGTCCGAGGGCGGCTACCTGCATTCCCCGCTCGCCGAGCTGCTGCCCGTGCGCCTTCTGGAGAACAAGGCCACGTTCCACCGCGATTTCTCCAACCAGCAGCTTACCGCGCAAGGCCGCGACAGTCTGATTTGCCGGCTGCTGGAAGATCCGGAGCGAAACGCCGCACGGTGGAACAGCATGCCGCAGCTAGCCAATTACAACGAAGTGGGCGAAGCCAAGCCCGGCGCGGTGACGCTCATGGATGTTGTGCCGGCCGGGCACCGTCCGATGCCGCTGCTGGTCACCGAGAACTACGGCCGCGGCCGCACCGCCGTCTTCGCCACATCCGGAAGCTGGCGCTGGCGCATGTGGCAGGACCACAACGATACCACGCACGCTACTTTCTGGCAGCAACTTTTGCGCTACCTGGTTTCCGACAGCCCCGGACGGGTGGCCGGATCCACGCCGCGCGCGGTCTTATCCGATGAGACGAAAGTGACGCTGCGCGCGGAGGTGCGCGATAAAGCCTTTGAACCTGTTCCGAATGCAGTCGTGGAGGCGCACATCGTGGGGCCGGACGGCGCCGCCACCAGCATCGAGATGACGCCGCAGCCGCTCGAGGAAGGCGTCTACACGACCGAATGGAACGCGGAGAAGGCGGGTTCGTACGTGGCCGAAATCGTGGCTGGGCGCGACAAGGAAGAGCTCGGCCACGACGTGGTCGTGTTCCGGCGCGAAGACGGCGTGGCGGAAAATTTCCGCACCACGCAGAACCGCGAATTGCTGGAGAAGCTGGCGGAGCAGACTGGCGGGCGGTATTACACCGCCGCGAACGCCGCCCGGCTGCCGGAGGAAATCTCGTATTCCGAGGCGGGCATCACTACGCGCGAAACCAAGGACCTGTGGGACATGCCTGTGGTCTTCCTGCTGGCGCTGTTGTTGCGCGGCTCGGAATGGGTCCTTCGGCGGCGCTGGGGGGCCGTATGAAGGATTCTTCTGTGACTTATCAACCAGTCGAAGTCGCAGAAAGATTCCTCACTTGCATTGTGAAGAATTCCCTTGTGACTTTCAACCGGTGCAAGCACTACATGTCGGGCAGGCGCTTTCGCCTGCCAACCCCATATGTTCTACCGTCGAAAGCTTCCCAACTGGCATCCCGAAATCTCCGAGGAGAGTTTCTTATTTATCACGTGGCGCTTAGCGGGCTCCATGCCGAGGGTTCGACAGCCGCCGCAGTTAGCAGGCGAAAGCGCCTGCCCCACGCCCGGCCAGGCCTTCGTGGCATTAAACCGCGAAGCGGACAAAGCGCTGTTCGGGCCAATTTGGCTGCGCGATGCGCGCGTAGCGCGAGTAGTGGCCGGCGCCCTCCAATATGGCCAAAGTGGAAGGCATTTTTACCACCTTCGAGCTTGGGTAATCATGCCGAATCACGTCCGTGTCGTTCTACGGCCAAAGACCGGCCTTTCAGTAATCACACGCTGGTTGAAAGGCTCCACCGCACGACAGGCCAATCTGATCTTGAGCCGTCCGGGGGCGGCTTTTTGGCAAGATGAATCCTTCGACCATCGCGTGCGGGATGAAACGGAGCTGGACCGCGTCGTTCGCTATGTGGAGAACAACCCGGTCAGTGCTGGCCTGGTTGCGAGTCCAGGCGATTGGCCTTGGTCAAGCGCTGGGTTGGCAGGCGAAAGCGCCTGCCCCACTACCTTATAAACAGCTCATCACCCTCCTGTTGCTTACCGCTCTCACCCTCCCCGCCGCGACTTATTACGTCACCATAAGCGGTCTGGGCGGCGAGCCCGACTACGAGCAGCGCTTCGGCATGTGGGCCAAAGACATCGATAAGATCCTGAAATCCAGCCCCGATGCGCGCGTGGAAACGCTGGTGAACGCGACCCGCGAGCAAGTGCGCGGAGCGTTAGCCCGCGTCGCGAAAGAGGCCAGCCCGCAGGATGCCCTCGTAGTCATGCTCATCGGCCACGGCAGTTACGACGGCTATGAATACAAGATCAACCTGCCGGGCCCCGACCTGACGGCGAGCGAACTAGCCACGCTGCTAGATCGTATTCCAGCCACGCGGCAACTCGTCGTCAACATGACCAGCTCGAGCGGCGGCTCCATCGAGTTCCTGCGCAAGCCCAATCGCGTGCTGATCGCGGCCACTAAGGCCGGCACCGAAAAGAATGCCACTGTATTCACGCGTTATTGGGTCGAAGCTTTGCGCGATCCGGCCGCGGATGCCGATAAGAACGGGGTCGTCTCGGCGCTCGAAGCATTCCGTTACGCGGACAAGAAGACCGCTGCCTTTTACGAAGAGCAGAAGCGCCTGGCGACGGAGCACGCCGTATTGGAAGACACCGGCAAGGGCGAGCCCGTGCGCGCGCCATCGCCGGAGAATGGCGAAGGGCTGCAGGCGGCGGCATTCCCGCTGCTGCGCATTGGCGCAACCGCGGCGGCAGCCATGGACCCCGCCAAAGCGCAATTGCTCGCCAAGAAAGAGCAGTTGGAGGAGCAAATCGACACGCTCAAGTACCAGAAAGCCTCCCTCGCACCGGAAGAATATAAGAAGCAACTCGGCGCGCTGCTGCTGGATCTGGCGCGCACTCAGGAGGAACTCGACAAATGAGGCTGCTCCTGGCTGCGCTATGCGCGGTGACGGCGCTGGCGGCGCAAACGATCGACCAGGCGGAATCGCTCTGGAAGCAGCACCGCTATGTCGAGGCGAACGACACGTTTCGCGCGCTGGTGAAAGCGCAGCCGCGCAACGCCCCATACCGCGTCCGCTGGGGCCGGCTGTTCTTGGAACGAATCCAGCCGGCCGATGCCGCGCAGCTCTTCGAGGAAGCGCTGAAAATCGATCCGAACAATGCCAGCGCTTTTCTGGGCCTCGCCTTGGTGGCCGCCGAGGGTTTCGAGAACCAAGCCATCGAGCTTGCGCACAAAGCGCTGGCGGCCGATCCGCATTTGCTCGAAGCGCAGGAATTGCTGGCGCGTCTCGCGCTCGAAGATAACGACACCGCCAAGGCCGCCGAAGAGGCTCACCGCGCTCTCGAAATGTCGCCTAACGCGATCCAAGCCAAGGCCATCCTGGCAACCATCGACTGGCTGAGCGATAAGCCTGAGACGCCTTGGGATCCGCACGCCGCGGAAGCCTACGAGACCGCCGGCAGCATCTTCGTGCTGAATCGCCGCTACGAAGAAGGTATACGCTTCTTCCGGCAAGCCATCGACGCACAGCCGAATCTCTGGAGCGCGCGCTCACAACTGGGCATCAACCTGATGCGCCTGGGCCTGGAAGACGAAGCCCGCCGCCAGCTCGAGATGTGTTACGAGAACGACTACAAGGACAAGCCCACCGTCAACACGCTCCGGCTGATGGATAGCTACAAAAACTTCGTCACTTATAAGACCAGCACCACGATCTTGCGCGTGCACAAGAAAGAAGCCGAGCTCTTGCGTCCTTACTTTGAAGCGGAAATGCAGCGTGCGCTGCGCACCTACGATAAGAAATACGGCATCACGCTCGACCGGCCGGTGCAGGTGGAGGTCTATCCGGACCATGAAGACTTCGCCGTGCGCACCATGGGGATGCCTGGCTTGGGTGCGCTGGGCGTGACGTTCGGCTACGTGGTGGCGATGGATAGCCCTTCGGGACGCAAGCCCGGCACCTTCCACTGGGCCAGCACCATGTGGCACGAATTGAGTCACGTGTATGTCCTCTCGATGACAAAGCATCGCGTGCCGCGCTGGTTCACCGAGGGGCTGGCGGTGCACGAAGAGACCGCCGTATCGCCGGAGTGGGGCGACCGCCTCGACCCGCACGTGATCGCGGCCATCAAAGATAAGAAGCTGCTGCCCGTCGCGGAGCTGGATCGCGGCTTCGTACGGCCGCGCTATCCCGCGCAGGTGGTCGTGTCCTACTTTCAAGCCGGGCGCATCTGCGACTACATCAACGAGCATTGGGGATGGCCGAAGCTCCTGGCCATGATCCACGATTTCGCGACCGGGGCGTCCACCCCGGACGTCATCCAAAAGGAACTCGGCATACAGCCGGAGGAGTTCGACAAGCGCTTTCTCGCCGCGCTCGAAGCCGAAACCAAGAAGACGGTGGATGGATTCGACGAGTGGCGCAAAGGATTGAACAAGGTCGCCGACGAGGCCAAGGCAGGCAAGCACGATGACGTGATCCGCGACGCAGCCGCTATACGCGACATCTATCCGGACTACGTCGAGGCCGGCAATGTCTATCAGTTTCTGGCCGACGCTTACGTTGCCAAGGACAACAAGCCAGCCGCCATCGCCGAGCTGGAGCGCTATGCCAAAGCCGGCGGGCGCAGCCCTGATACACTGAAGCAATTGGCCACCCTCCTGGAAGAGGCCGGCGACAAAAAGGCAGCGGCCGAAGTGCTCGAACGGCTGAATTACATCGAGCCCATCGATGAGGATTTGCATCGCAGGCTGGGCGACCTGTACTTCGGCCTGGGAAATACCGCCGCGGCCATACGCGAATATCGCGCCGTGCTAGCTAAGGCGCCCACCGATCCGGCGGCGTCGCATTTCAACCTGGCAAAGGCTTATAAGTCGGCGAACCGCCCGGGCGACGCCAAAGACGAATTGCTGCTGTCGCTCGAAGCCGCGCCCGGCTTCCGGCCGGCCCAGAAGATGCTACTGGAGTTATCACAATGAGTGGTCCAAACTGCCTATGTCTACTACCATGACACCCGAGTTAGAACCCGACGTTTTACGCAGCCGCATTGCCCGTTTCCGGGAAGTGGAGGCGCAAATTGTGCGGCAGGTCCGGCGCGTAATCGTCGGACAGGAAGAAGTTCTGGAGCAGGTGATGATCGCGCTGTTTGTAGGCGGCCACTGCCTCATCACCGGTCTGCCCGGCACCGCCAAGACGCTGCTGGTCCGCACCATGGCGCAGACGTTGGGCCTGGTGTTCAAGCGCATCCAATTCACGCCGGATCTGATGCCCTCCGATATCACCGGCACCGACATCATCGAAGAAGATCCCACCACCGGACATCGCACTTGGACCTTCGTCAAAGGTCCCATCTTCGCCAACGTGCTGCTGGCGGACGAAATCAATCGCACCCCGCCCAAGACGCAATCGGCGCTGCTGGAGGCCATGCAGGAACTCGCGTGCACGGTGCGCGGCAACAACTACAAGCTGCCCGCGCCGTTCTTCGTGTTGGCCACGCAGAATCCCATTGAGCTCGAAGGCACCTATCCGCTGCCCGAGGCGCAGTTGGATCGCTTCCTGTTCAACACGGTGCTGGGCTACCTGACCGCAAACGAGGAGATGCAGGTGATCGACCTGACCACTACCACGCATATCGCGCAGGCCGACCCAGTCACCAATTCCGCCGAGATTCTGGATTTCCAGCAGCTCGTGCGAATGGTGCCGATCGGCGAATCCGTGGCGCGCTATGCCATTGATCTGGTGCGCGCCAGCCGCAGCAGTGACGAAAGCGCTCCGGACTTCGTCAAAAAGTACGTGAACTACGGCGCCAGCGTACGCGCCGCGCAGTTCCTGGTGCTCGCCGCCAAGGCGAGAGCTCTCATGAAGAGCCGCTATCACGTGACCTACGAAGACATCCGCGCGCTCTACATCCCGGTGCTGCGCCACCGCATCCTGCTAAACTTCCACGCGGAGTCGGATCGGCTCAAACAAGACGACATTCTCCAACGCTTACTCGAATGGAAGGGAACACCAAAAGAATAACGGAACCACAGATGGACACAGATAAACACGGATAAAAAACCAAGTAAATGAAACCGCCGATGCACGCCGATAGACGCCGATATTTCGCCAAGGGAATAAACCAGTCAGATTCTTGTCCAGAAATCGGCGTGTATCGGCGTGCATCGGCGGTTTCAATGCTTTCTGCCTTTATCTGTGTTTATCTGTGTCCATCTGTGGTTCCAGGTTGAATTGAATGCTCCAACGTTTCCTAGATCCGGCGACTCTGGCATCGATCTCCGGCCTCGACCTGGTGGCCAAGACCGTGGTGGATGGTTTCATCGCCGGCCTGCACCGTTCTCCGGATTACGGCTTCAGTCAGGAGTTCGCCGAGTACCGCGCGTATACGCCGGGCGATGACCTGCGGCACGTGGATTGGAACGTCTTCGCGCGCAGCGAACGCGTGTACCTGAAACGCTACCGCGGCGAGACCAATACGCAGTTGCTGATCCTGCTGGATGCCAGCGCGTCCATGGGCTATGGCTCGCACACAGTGAACAAACTGGACTACGCACGTTTCCTGGCGGCGTCGCTGTGCTACCTGGCGCACGCGCAGCGCGACGCGGCCGGGCTCATCATCTTCGATGAGGGCGTGCAGAATTATCTCGCGCCGACCACCCGCCAGGGTCAGTTGTTCCGGCTGTTGCATGCCCTTGAGAAAGCGCAGCCCGGCACGCGCACCGATTTCGCCAAGCCGTTCGCGCACTTCCTGAACTTTATGCGGCGGCGCGGCCTGGTGGTCGTGATCTCGGATTATTACGAGCAGCCGGAAGTGATCATCAAGACCGTCGAGCCGCTGCGATTTCGCGGCAATGAAGTCATCCTGTTCCACGTGCTCGATCCCCAGGAAATCGCGCCGCGGTTTCGCGAGCCCGTGCTGCTCACTGACATGGAGACCAGCGGCACTTTGGAGGTTTCCCCCGAATACGCGCGCAGTGAATACCGCCGCAAGATCGACTCCCATATACAGGCACTGCGCGACCAAGCCAAGGGCGCCGGCTTAGACTACTTCCTGATGGATACGGGCCGGCCTCTCGACGAAGGCTTGCGCGAATACCTAGGCGTACGCCAGGGCAGGATGTGACATGGGATTCCTGGCTCCTTGGGCATTGGTGGGACTCGCAGCGGTGGGACTGCCCATCTGGCTGCACCTGCTCAAAAAGCACAAAACCAAGCCAGTGCCGTTCAGCTCGCTGATGTTCTTCGAGCGCCGCACCCAGAGTTCCATCAAGCACCGGCGATTGCAATACCTGCTGCTGCTGGCGCTGCGCACGGCCGTGCTGGCGTTGCTGGCGCTGGCCTTTGCGCGCCCGTTTCTGCACGCGCACCTGGGCGCACTGGTAGGCGGCCGCAAACTGACCGTACTGGCAATCGATCAGTCTTTCAGCATGCGGGAGGGCGATCGCCTGGAGCGCGCCAAACGCAGCGCAGCCGAAGCCGCCGCGAAACTGCGCGCGGAAGATAAGCTGCAAGTGCTGGCCTTCGGCTCCCAAGTGCACGTGATGGGCGATTCCGCCGCGGCCGTCCGGACGATCGAACCGACCGACACACGCAGTTCTTACGCGGAGCTGGCGCGGGCGCTGCGCTCCATCGCACAATCCGCGCAGATGCCGGTAGAGGCGCACCTGTTCTCCGACATGCAGAAATCCGCGCTGCCTGCGAACTTCGCGGATCTGCGGCTGGGTGCAGGCATCACCTTGGTGGCGCATCCGGTGGCGGACCGCCGCGTCGGCAATTTCGCGGTGGAGAGCGTCATTGCGCCGCGTCGGGTCTATGGCGCCGGCAAGGCGCGCGTGCAGGCTACCATCGCGGGGTACGGAACCGAGCAGGCCACGCGGCACGTTTCGCTGATGTTGAATGGCCGGGAGATCGCATCGAAGGCTGTGGAAGTCCCTGCCGCCGGTCGCGCCACGGCGGAGTTCCTCTCGGTGGATGTGCCTTTCGGTTTGAATCGCGGCGAAGTGCGCATCGATTCGGGCGATACCCTCCCGGCCGACGACCGTTTCTATTTCTCGGTGGAGCGCGCGGAAGCCCGGCGCGTGCTGTTTGTGCACGAAGCGCGCAACGAGCGCGATGTGCTGTATTTCCGCACCGCTCTGGCCGCCGGCGCGGAAACGGCCTTCGAACTGGATGCCGCCTCCCCGGAACAATCCGCCAATCTGGCGCCGCAAAAATATGCGTTCGTGGTGCTTTCGGATGTGGCATCGCTGCCGGCCAGTTTCGAAGCTGCGCTGCGCAGTTACGTGCGGTCTGGTGGATCGCTGCTGGTGGCGCTGGGACGCGAGTCGGCGCTGCGGCCGCGGGTGCCGGTGTTCGACGAGAGCGTCATCGAGATGCGCTATTTCGCCCGCGATGCCGACCGTTACCAAACCGCCGCGTGGCTGGATCCGGCGCATCCCTCGGTGCACGACGCTCAGCACTGGGATGACGTGAAGTTCTACCAGGCGGTGCGCATCAATCCAGGCAATGGACGCGTGGCCGCGCGTCTGGGGGATCAGACTCCGCTGCTCGTCGAGAAGCAGCTTGGCGAAGGGCGCGTGCTGGTCTTCACTTCCACCTTCGATAACATCTCGAACGATTTCCCGCTGCACCCATCATTTGTGCCGTTCGTCGCGCACACCGCGAACTACCTGGCGCATCAGGAGGAGGGCCCGTCCAACTACATGGTGGGCGCGTTCCTGGATTTGCGGCGGACCAAGGAGCAGGGCGCGGCGGTGGAGGTGCTCGATCCCACGGGCCAGCGCGCGCTGACGCTCGAAGAGGCCACGCACGCGGAGAGCATGCCGCTTACCATGGCTGGCTTTTACGATGTGAAGCGGCCCAATGGGCGGCATGAGCTGGTCGCGGTGAACGTAGACCGCCACGAGTCGGACCTGGAACTGATGCCCGCGGATACTCTGGCGTTATGGCAAAACACGGCGCAAGGGAAGCGCGAAGCGGCCTCCGGAGGGGAAGCGACGGAGCCCAAGCCGGTGGAGTTTTGGTGGTACGTGCTGTTCGCGGTTCTGGCGCTGGCGATCGCTGAATCGCTGCTGGGCAACCGTCATCTGAAATTGGATAGCCAAGCCGGGCTAGAATCAGAAAAAGAGGCGGCATGAATCCGTTAACTGGGTTAAGCGAATATCTGGGCCGTGTGGAGCGGCGCTTGCGCGTCTTGACCTTGAGCAAGGGTGCGGCCATCACGGCAGGGGCAGCCCTGGTCTTCACGGTGCTCGCGGTGCTGGCGGCGAATTTCTTCGCGTTCTCCGACCCCAGCGTCACCTGGGCGCGCGTGCTGCTCTTCGTGGCGCTGGCGCTGGCGCTGGGCATAGGGCTAGTGGTGCCGCTGCTCCGGCTCAACCGGCGCAACGCGGCGCGCGAGACCGAGCGGAAATTCCCCGAATTCGAAGAGCGCCTGCTAACTTTCACGGAACGCTCCGAGACCAATCCCGAAGATCCGTTTCTGCCGTTGCTGGCCGCCGATACTTTGGAAGTCACGCGGCGCGCGGAACCGTCGCACATGGCGCGGCGCAACCGCATCCTCGCTTTCGTTTCGGCCGCGGCGGGCGCGCTCGTGGTCCTGATCTGGCTCGGCACATCCGGTCCGGGCTTTCTGGGCTACGGCACATCGTTGCTATGGGGCGGCCTGCCCAAGGGCGAATTGGCGCCGTACTACGACATCGCCGTGCAGCCTGGCAACCGCACCGTACGCCGCCGCGCGGATCAAATCATCAGCGCGCAATTGAAGGGCTTTCAAGCGCAGAAAGTGCGTGTGTTCGCCAAGTACGACAGCTCCTCGAAATGGGAACAGGCCGACATGCGTACGCAGATCGGCGGGCCGGGCTACGAGTTCCTGATTGCCGGCGTGCCCGAGTCGCTCCAGTATTACGTGGAAGCCGGCGGCGTGCGGTCGAAACAATACAAGCTGCACGTGGTGGATCTGCCCGGCATCCAGCGCCTCAAGGTGACTTATCATTTCCCAAGTTGGACTGGGATGAAGGATAAAGTCGAAGACCCTGGCGGCGACCTGCGCGCTGTGGAAGGCACCGAAGCCGAGGTGGCCATCCAGACCGACCGGCCGCTGCCGAATGGCGCGCTGCTGTTTGATGACGGAACCAAGCTGCTCCTGCGCTCTGGCGAAAACGGCATGCGCATCGCCAGCGTGCCCATACGCAAGGACGGCGCGTATCATATCGCGTCCGTCGAGCAGGGCGAGGATGTGCGCCTGAGCCCGGATTATTTCATCGAAGCCCAGAAGGACGAGCCGCCCACGGTGCGCATCACGCGGCCAGGCCGCGATGCGCGCGTGAATCCGATCGAAGAGGTCACGGTCGCTGTGGAGGGCCAGGACGATTTCGGTCTCAACGAGCTCAGCCTGCACTACTCCGTGAATGGCGATCCGGAGAAGACCGTTTCGATGCTGAAGAGCAAGGGTCTGAAGACCGCCTCCGGCAGCACCACGATCGCTCTCGAGGATTTCAAGCTCTTGCCGGGCGATCTCGTCAGTCTCTACGCCACCTCGCGCGACGCCCACTCCACAACCCGTACGGACATGTTCTTCGTGCAGGCGGAGCCCTTTGAGCGCAACTACTCGCAATCGCAGGAATCCGGAGGCATGGGCGGCGGCGGCCAGCAGGACGACAATAAGATTTCGGAGCGCGAGAAGGAGATCATCGCGGCCACCTGGAACCAGCTCAAAGACACCTCCGGTGACAAGTCCGCGGCGGCCGAGAACGCCGGCTTCCTCTCCGGTGTGCAATCGAAGTTGCGCGACCAGGCGCACTCGCTGGCCGAACGCATGAAAGCGCGCGAGCTGGCTGGCGCCGGCGAGGAGTTCAAGACGTTCACCGCGGACATGGAAAAGGCCGTGGAAGCGATGGGTCCGGCAGCCGATAAGCTGCGCGGCTCGCAATGGCAGAACGCGCTCGCTCCGGAGCAGAAAGCGCTGCAACATCTGCTGCGCGCGGAAGCCTTGATGCGGGACATCAAGGTGGCGTTCGGCAATCGTGGGGGCGGCGCCGGCGGTGGACAGAGCGGCGCCGAACGCGACTTGCAAAGCCTGTTCGACCTGGAGCTCGATACCGAGAAGAACCAATATGAGAACGGGCAGCAATCGGCCTCCGCGGACCAGCGGCAGAAGGCGATCGACGAGGCGCTGCAAAAACTGGAGCAGCTCGCACGCCGGCAGCAGGAGCTGGCCGAACAGCAGCGCCAGAACCAACAGGTTTCCCAACAGCGCTGGCAGCAGGAGATGTTGCGGCGCGAGGCCGAGGAACTGCAGCGGCGTATGGAGCAGCTTTCCCGCAACGGCTCTCAGCAACAACAGCAGCAGGCGAAATCGTCCGGACAATCGCAGTCCGGACAGAGCAGCGGCCAGTCCAGCCAAGGCGGACAGATGTCGTCGCAGCAGTTGCAGAGGGCTATCGAACAGTTGGCCCAGGCCCAACGGGACATGCGCCAGTCGACATCGACGCAGAGCGAAGCCGAGGCCCGGCGCGCGGCGGAACGCCTGAAAGAAGCGCGCGACTTGCTGGCTGGCCTTCGCCAGCAGCACGCCGCGGGGAGCGTGGACGATTTGGCGCGCACGGCTCAGGATATCGCCCGCCGCCAGCAGGAGTTCACCGACAAGATGCGGCGCGCATTCGGCACGCCCGGTCAGGAGCAGGGACAGGGCGCCACGCGGCAGCAGGCAGAGGAGCTCGCTCGCGAAAAAGAGCAAATGGCCGACGATTACCAGCGCCTCGAGTCCGAGATGGGAAAAGCCGTGCGGGATACCGCGGCCGGCAACCGGCAGCTATCCAGCAAGCTGCGCGACGCGCTGGCGCAGGCGCAACAAACCGAGATCAACAATCGTATGCGGCTCACCGCCGACTACCTGCGGCGCGGCTTGGGTTCCACCGCCAGAATGCGCGAAGCCGTCACTACCCAGGCGGTGAACACTCTGCGCGACCAGTTGAGCGAGATCCAAAAGTCGCTCGGCAGCGGACAAACGGGCCCTGGCGATAAGGACCGCAAAGAACTCGAACAGGCGCTGGCACAGATCGAGCGGCTGCGCAAGCAAATCGAGCAAGCGGGTCAGGGGCAGTCGGGCCAGGCGCAGGCGGGTCGGGAGCAATCAGGCCAAGCACAGCAAGGGCAGCCGGACGCCTTCGGTCCGCGCGCGAACGGTCGTCAAGGCGGCGGCCCGCAGGGGGGGCCAGGGGCCACCCATGGCGATGCCGGAGACTTCGTCCAGAACTACCGCCATACGTTGCGCGAGCTGGAAACCAATCCGCAGATCGGCAAAGATATGCGGGACATGATCCACGACATGTACCAGCTCGATCCGCTGTCTCCCGGCAACGCCGAAATGATGAAACGCATCGAAGCCCAGATGTTGGGAGGCGTCGAACAGATCGAACTGCAGTTGCGACGCATGCTCGACGACCCGCAGGGCGGGACTGTGCGCAGCGGTTCCACCGAACCAGTTCCCCCGGGCTACGCGGACGCAGTCGCCGAGTACTTCCGGCGGTTGAGCAAAGAGAAGTAGATATCGGGGCTCGCCGTTGGTAGGCGGAAGCGCCTGCCCCACCGTCGACTACGCGCCCCGGACAGCCCCCGCGGCGGGGCGTAGCCGGCTGCGGATCTGGTTCATCACGTCGGAGGCCAGGAAGGGTTTTCGCAGCACGGGGAAATTATGTTCCTCGCACAGCGCCTCCTCCTCGGCCGGCAGAATGGTGCCGGTCATCACGATCACCAGCATCTGCGGATGGGCCTGCAGAAATTCGACGCCCAACTCCACTCCGTTGCCGTCGGGAAGCATGTAGTCCAGCAGCGCCGCATTGGGCTTCTCATTGGCCACCAGTTTCTTGGCCTCGCCAGCCGATTCGGCGGTGAGCAGCTTCCAGCCGGCATCCGCCATCAGCCGTTCCAGGAAGTGCAGCAGGTCGCGGTTGTCATCCACCAGCAGCACGGTGGGATGCGCGGGCGCCACCGTCTCGTCGCCTTCGACCGACCGGATGTTGAGGCTCTCCCCGGCATCGGCAACCTCGACACGCACGCGGGCGCCGGGGCTCACCTGGCCGGTGGCCACCAGGGTCGCCAGGGGTTGCGTGAGGTGCCGGTGAATGGTGCGGTTCAACTCGCGGGCGCCGTATTCGGCGCTGGTCCCTTTGCGCAGCAGGAATTGCCGCGACTCGAAGGGCACCTCCAGGGCAAACGATCGCGCGCCCAGCCGCGTGTTGACGTGGCTCTGCAGGTCCGAGATCTGCTGATCGAGAATGGTGGAGAGCGACTCCGGCGTCAGCGGCTGATAGGTGATGATGCAGTCGATGCGATTGACGAACTCCGGCGAGAAGCGCTTGCGCACGGCCACCAGCGCGATGTTCTGCAGCTTGCTGGTCAAATCCGACCGCTCCGTCGGCATCGAGGATTGGAAACCGAAATCGGGATGGAGCTCCCGCATCATTTCCCGCGCGCCGAGATTGCTGGTGAGGAACACCAGGCTCTTTTCGAAATTCACTGTGGAGTTGTCGCCCAGCCGCAGAAGGGCTTTGTCGAGCACGCCCAGCAGCAGGCGCGTCATGGAGGGCGCGGCCTTTTCGATTTCGTCGAACAGGACCAACGACAGGCTGCACTTCTCGCTGGTGACCGAGTTCAGCTTCTGCTGCGTGAGCATCGGCTGCGTTTCGCGATGCCCCAGATAGCCGGGCGGCGCGCCGATGAGCTTGGCGACTTCGTGCTCCATCTGGAACTCGCCGCAATCGATCTTCAGAACGTTCTTCTCGCTGCCGTGCAGCACTTCCGCCAGGGCTTCCACGGTCTTGGTCTTGCCCGTGCCGGTCGGCCCGAGCAACAGAAAGATGCCCACGGGCCGGCCTTCCGGCGCTAATCCGGCCTGGAACATCTGGATGTACGGGACGATCACCCGCGTAGCCGCGGGTTGTCCGACCACTTTTTGGGACAAGATCGCGATCAGATTCTCGGCCGGATCGGCCGATGGCTTCCGCGACCTTCCGGATGGTTGCGTACTCTTGCTGCGCTCCACATTACCCTCTGCCCCGATTATATCGGTGCGCCGGCCTTTTCCCCTCCGGAACGGCCTCTCCCCAGGAGTTGTTGGATCGTCCATGTTGTACCCTAATCGGCCTAAAAACAGCCGGTTGCGCCGCTCAGCCGGCCTCCCCAAGGGATATTTGCCGATGCGTGTGACCGGCTTCCGGGCTCCCCGCCAACTACGTGCCGGCTACCCCCCACGTTTAGCACGGAAAAGCGTACGATGTATGTAATATAGCGCACCAGCGCGGGCTGGGGTAGGGTTGGCCCATAACAAAAGGCCATCGATTATTCCGTGAGTTACCTGTGCCGGAAGGTGATGCGGCCTTTGGTCAGGTCGTAGGGGGAGAGCTCCAGGGTGACTTTGTCGCCCGCCAATACCCGTATGCGGTTGCGGCGCAGCCTCCCCGCCAGATGAGCCAATACGACGCGGTCGTGTTCCAGTTGCACGCTGAACAAACCGCTGGGGAACTTTTCTAAGACGGTGCCGGTGACTTCGATATTGTCTTCCTTGCTCATAAACCTCCGCGTTGAATTCGTCGGCGGGAGGGCAGCCCGCTAGGGCGGCCCTGCCCACTATTCCTCCTCAGGACACCGTGACGTTGGCCGCCTGCAGCCCCTTCGGACCGCGCGTTACCTCGAACTCCACACTGGCGCCTTCATCCAGGCTGCGATAGCCTTGCGACTGGATCGCCGAGAAGTGCACGAACACGTCTTCTCCGTTCTCCCTCTGGATGAAGCCATATCCCTTGGCTGCATTAAACCACTTCACTGTACCTTTTTCTTTCATCGATGTTTCCTTTTCTTTAGTGCAAGCCGATCTCCGTCGCCCCCGCGCGCACAAATACAAAAGGGGGTTGCGGCCAACTCACGCAGCCCCCTTTAGACCTGTATCGGTGCGAAGACAAGAGTCAAAATGCCCTTACATTATATCGCAGAGCGGGTGGGCGGCGGGCGCCAAAGTCGGGTTCCGCGGCGGCAAGGCCGGCGGCTCCCTGCTAACCTGAAATTCATACTGTGATGACCCGCGAGATCGAACACCAATATCTCGTCGAGAACGCCCTTTGGCGGCAGGGCCTCAAGGGTAGGCTGTACCGGCGAGGATACCTCACGATCGATCCGGGGCACAGCGTGCGCGCCGGCGGCGGAGGAGCCTTCCCGACCTGGTGCGGGATCCTTATTCGGAATCGGCGCAAAGGGGCAAGCGAGTGGCCTACCGTCTGAAATCCGGCGAGCCGGTTCCGGCGGGCATCCGGCGCGTGGTCTTGGAGGAGATCGCATCGGCTGCCGCTCAGTTGAGCGGCAAAGCAAAAGCCCGCCGCGACGAGCGCATCCACGAAGCACGCAAGAGCGTAAAGAAGATCCGTGGGGTGCTGCGCATGATGCGGCCGGAGTTGGGCGATATCTACCGCACGGAGAACACCCGCATGCGCAATGTGGGACGCAAGCTCTCCCAATTCCGCGACGCCGGCGCCATCATCGAGACGTTTGACGCGCTTCGCGAGAAATATCGCGGCGAGTTGGGCGGGCGTAGCCTGGCTTCCATCCGCCGCGGCCTGATGGCGCGCAAAAAGCAGGCCGAGACCAAGGCCGATGTCGAGCGCGTGCTGCGCCATATGGCCGCCACGCTTCTCCTGGAGCAAAAACGTGTCCACGCGTGGCCTCTAGCGGCCGCCGGCTTTCCGGCTATCGCCCCCGGCCTCGAAGAGACCTACCGCCGGGGACGGAAGGCGATGGCGGCAGTGCGGAAGCGTCCATCCGCCGAAAACTATCACGCATGGCGCAAGCGCGTTAAGGACCACTGGTATCATGTCCGCCTGCTCGAGAGTCTTTGGACCGATGAGATGCAGGCATACGAAAAGAGCCTGAAGGACCTGGAGACTTGCCTGGGGGAAGATCACAACCTGGTGATCCTGCGCGAAAAAGTGCTGGCCGCGCCCGCGTTTTATGGCAGCGGCGAGGAGGTCGGTCTCCTGGCCCGTCTGATCGGACGGTATCACAAAGAACTGCGCGGTAACGCTCTCGCGCTGGGCGCGCGCATCTACGAGGAGAAGCCCCGCGAGTTCACCAGGCGCATGCAGCATCGGTGGGAAGCCTGGGAGGCGGATCCGAAGTCTGAACCGAGGGGTAACCGATAGTCAGCCAGTGCCTCTGCGCCAGCCCGGAAACACAACCCCGGCCCCTGACCCAACCCCCGGCTCCGGCGAGCAGCGCGCGCCTGCGCGTTAAGATAAGGGTCTATGCCGCCACGCCTGAAGGCGTTCTATCGCGAACTCGGGCGCATTGAAAAAACGTTCGCAGTGTTGCTGGTCCTCATGTGGGTGCTCAGCATCGCGGCGCCTACGTCCGGCTTCACAGTGTTGGTAGACTTCGCAACCTGGGTTACCGGCTTCGTGGTAGCGGTCCGCCTGGCGAGGAACGGCATCCGAAAACTGATTTGGCGTTTGCGCAACCGGCTCATCGTGGCGTATGCGTTCATCGCCATGGTGCCGATCGTTCTGATCCTGGCGCTGGTGGTGGTCAGCGCCTACGGGCTTACCGGGCAGATGGCCGTCTACCTGATCAATTCAGAGCTGGACCGGCGCACGAACATCCTCAAGGGCGCCGCGCAAGCGATCCTCGAAACACCGCCGGAGAGGCGGCAGGAAGTCATCGTGCGCAGCGCGGATTTCACCCAGCGGTTGTTTCCCGCGAGCGCAGTACTGGTGCGCAACGGCGCGGAATCCCGCTATCCGCCATCTTCCCCCATCGCCGCTCCCCCTGCGGGCTGGAAAGATGCCAACGGCGTCGTCGTGAAGGACAACCAACTGTATAGCTGGGCCAACGTGAGTTCCGGCAGGACGCAGGTGGTAATCATGGCGCCCCTCAGCCAGGACTTTCTGTCGGAACTGGTGCCCGGCATTGGAGACGCGGATTTCCGGGACTTCTCCGAATCCGCGGGCGGGCTGAAGAGCGGGACTCGGGAAGCAGTGCCGGCCTCGCGCGCCACGCACATTCCGCCCAAAGCCAATTTCCTCGACGTGGAGGTCGACTGGGGCGCGCTGGTGCCGGTGATGTTCTGGAACACGCCCGGGACCAAAGACAAACAGGGCTTGCTGCTGGTCCACACGCGTGTGTCCGCGGTGCTAGGCACCGTCTTCGGGAACAAGATTACCCTCGGCGACATGCAGTACGGGCAGGTCATATGGGCGGCGTTCCTGATCATTGTCACGCTGATTCTGATCGTGGAGCTGATCTCGCTGGTAATCGGCGTCTCCATTACGCGCACCATCACCAGCGCGGTGCACGAATTGTATCGGGGCACGCGGCGGGTGAAAGAGGGCGACTTCTCGCATCGGATTCCAGCCGCCGGAGACGACCAATTGGCGGAACTGAGCGCCTCCTTCAACACTATGACCGGGAACCTGGAGCGGCTAATCGTAGTCGCCAAGGAGAAGGAGCGCCTGCAGTCCGAGCTGGAAATCGCGCGCGAAGTGCAGAGCCAGCTCTTCCCCAAGGATGCGCCGGACCTCAAGACCCTCACGCTCACCGGAGTCTGCAACCCGGCGCGCGTAGTGTCCGGGGACTATTACGATTTCATGCTCATGGCCGATTCCAGTCTGGCGTTTGCCATCGGCGACGTGGCCGGCAAAGGCATCTCGGCGGCGCTGTTGATGGCGTCCATCCAGTCCACTATGCGCGCGCAGCTTACAGCGGGCTTCCCCAACGGAAGCGGCAATGGGGGCGGACAGCAGCGGCTCTCTACGGCGGCCATGGTGTCGCGCCTGAACAAGCAACTGTATGCCAATACTTCGCCGGAGAAGTTCGCCACCTTCTATTTCGCGTTGTACGACGACCTGACCCAGACCTTAACCTATACCAACGCCGGGCACCTGCCGCCGATCCTGTTGCGGAAAGGCGTGCCGGAGCTCCTGCAGGTGACTGGCACGGTGGTGGGCGCTTTTCCCTTTTCGCGCTACGAGGAAAAACAGGTGCAGCTCGATAGGGGCGACGTGTTGGTGGCTTATACCGACGGCATCGTGGAACCCGAGAACGAGTACGGCGAGATGTTCGGCGAGCAGCGGCTCACCGATCTGCTGGCCAGGAACGCGGACCGAGGTTCATCCGAGATCATCGCGCGCGTGATGGAGGCTGTCGGGCAGTGGACCGGCGTGTCCGCTGAATTGCAGGACGATATGACTATGCTCGTGGCGAGGAGACCGTGAAAGTCCTGACGGCTGCGCAAATGCGCCAGATCGACCGGCGCACGATCGAGATGGGCATCCCCGGCCTGGTGCTGATGGAGAACGCCGGGCATCGCGTAGTGGAGTTGCTGGCCGAAAAGTTCGCGCCTCTCGCGCAACAGCGCATCGCGATTCTTTGCGGCAAAGGGAACAACGGCGGAGATGGCATGGTGGTGGCGCGCCAGCTTTTCACGCGATTCCGGCCGCGCGCCTTGCACGTGATCCTGCTGGCCGCGCCGGAAGAGCTGAAGGGCGACGCCGCTCAGAACTACCGGATGCTCGAAGTATGCGGCTGCCCGGTCGCGCGCGAAATCCCGGCAGAGGCGCGCCTGTCGACGGTTGTGGTGGACGCACTGCTGGGCACCGGCATCAGCGGTCCGGCCACTGGCGCGATCCTGGAAGCCATTCGCGAGATCAACCGCGGCTTTCCGCTGGCCCAAGCCGTAGCCGTGGATATTCCCTCGGGAATGCCCAGCGATGGCGGCCAGCCGCTCGGCGAGCAGGCACGCGCCGACTACACGGTTACGTTCACCGCTCCCAAACCAGGGCAGGCGCTGCCGCCGAATTGCGATGCGCTGGGCGAGTTGCGCGTGGCGGCCATCGGCAGTCCGCCGGAGCTTTACGATGCCGACGATTCCATCTGGCTGTCGCTGGTGGAGCCGGCCATGTTCCGCCATTTGCTTGCGCCGCGCCCGCGCGCTGCGCACAAAGGCAGCTTCGGCCACGTATTGGTGATCGCGGGATCGCGCGGCAAGACCGGTGCGGCCGCCATGTCGGGGATGGCTGCTTTGCGTGCCGGGGCCGGCTTGGTGACAGTGGCCTCCGCGGAATCCGCCATCCCCGTGATCGCCGGGCATGCCGCCGAGTTGATGACCGAGCCGCTCGAAGGCGGGCGTCTCGATGACATCGCTGCGAACAAGGACGTGATCGCCATCGGGCCGGGGCTGGGCACGGACCCGGAAACCGTCGCCATGGTGCGGCGCGTGGTAGCGGAGTTTCCGCAGCCCATGGTCGTGGATGCCGACGGGCTGAACGCGCTGGCCGGCTCGGACTGGTCCGGCGGCGGCAAACTGCGGGTGCTTACGCCACATCCCGGCGAGATGGCCCGATTGTGCGGGGAGAAGACCGAGGAAATCTCTGCCGATCGCGTAGCGGCGGCGCGCGGGCTGGGCACTGCGCGACAGGTTCGCCTGGTGTTGAAAGGCGAGCGCACGCTGATCGCATTTCCTGACGGCCGCGTCTGGATCAATCCCACCGGCACGCCGGCCATGGGGACCGGCGGCACCGGCGATATCCTGACCGGCCTGATCGCCGGCTTCCTCGGCCAGTTTCCGCAAGAGCCGGATCTCGCCATCGCCGCTGCAGTTTACCTGCACGGCTTGGCCGGCGAATTGGGCGCGGCGGCGCTCACCGAGAAATGTCTCGTCGCCACCGACCTGCTCCGATACCTTCCCGCGGCGATGGAGGAGTGTGCCCGTCTTCCGCACCGCGTCTGAGGAGAAAACTATCGCACTGGGCGAGCGCCTGGCGCAGACGCTGCCGCGCGGCGCAACCGTCTTGCTGGTCGGCAACCTGGGCGCCGGCAAGACCACTTTGGCCAAGGGCATCGTCAAGGGTTTGGGCGCGGCCCAGCCGGAAGAAGTTTCCAGCCCGACGTTCACGCTCATCCATGAATACGGCACGCCGGTGGCGGTCTATCACGTCGATCTCTACCGTATCGACAGCGCGCGGGACGCCGCCACATTGGGCCTCGACGAGTTGTTCGACAGCGGGGCGATAGTGCTGATCGAATGGGGCGAGCGCTTCCCGGAGTTGATGCCGGCGGAGCGGATCGAGATACGGCTGCGGGCAATCGCCGAGGACGAGCGCGAGATTGAAGTGATGCCGCTGGGTTGACGCAGTGGTGGGGCAGGCGCTTTCGCCTGCCAACAAATCGCGCCACGCCTTACACTAATAACTATGCAATTGGAACCGCCGCGCGGCATGCGCGACTTCTATCCCGAAGATCTCGACTTGCGCGACCGCATTTTCAAAGCCTGGACGGACGCCTCGACCAGGTACGGTTTCCAGCACTTCGAGCCGCCCGTCGTGGAATCGTTCGATTTGCTGGCGCGCAAAGCCGGCGAAGAAGTCGCGCAACAGATCTATCATTTCGAGGACAAGTCCAACCGGCAACTGGCTCTCCGCCCGGAGGTGACGCCGTCGCTGGTGCGAATGATCAGCGCGCGGCAGCAGGACATCGTGTTTCCGGCCAAATGGTGGACCATCGGGCAGTGCTTTCGATACGAGCGCATGACCCGCGGGCGCAAGCGCGAGCACTTCCAGTGGAATCTCGATGTCATCGGCGAGCGGTCCGTGCTGGCGGAAGCCTGGATTCTGGCCTGCGTGACACACGCCTTGAGCGCGCTCGGTCTGGGGCCGCGCGATGTGCGGATTCATATCAATAACCGGCAGGTCGTGGCTTATCTGCTCTGCGAGTTGAGCGTCCCGCAAGAGCGGCATATAGATGTGTTCATGGTGCTCGACAAGAAAGACAAGATGCCGGTCGAAGCACTGAAGCAGATGCTCGTCGAAAAGGGACTCACCGCGAAAGCGGCCGACGAAGTGATGGAACAACTCGGCGGACCTTTGACGGAGAGTCCCGCGGCGGAGGACGTACGCCGCCTGCTCGACCTGGCCAGTTCGATGGGATTCGGCGAGTACCTCCAGTTTGATTCCGGAATCGTGCGCGGGCTTTCGTATTACACCGGCACGGTCTTCGAATGCTTCGACGCCGAGCGCCGCTTCCGCGCCATATTTGGTGGCGGGCGCTACGACAACCTGTTTGGCGATCTGACCGGAGTGAGCCGGCCCGCGGTAGGGATGGGTTTCGGCGACGTGGTGATCGGGGAGATTCTGGCCGAGCTGAAAGGCTTCGCACCGGCCAAGCCGAAGGTCGAGGTCTGCGTAGGGATGTTCGACGATGGATTGAGCAAGGCCGCGGCGCGCGTAGCCGCTGGGCTAGTCGCGGCAGGCATCCAGACGGACCTGGCGTTTTCCGCCGGCAAGCCCGGGAGGTTCTTCAGTTATGCGGACCGTCGCGGCGCGAGGTTTACGGTGTTTCTGGCGCCCGCGGAGTTGGAACAAGGCGCGGCGGTCGTGAAGGAAATGGCCACAGGCGCGCAGGCGACGGTTCCGCTGGACGGCTTGGCGGAATGGTTGAGCACCCGCCTTTGTGACGTCGACACTCCTGTCGGCGCAGAGCAGAGCTCGCCCGGCATCTAACAGCGATGCGAATCGCAGTCCTGGCCGACATCCACGGAAACCTGCGTGCCCTCGAAGCCGTGCGCGCGGATCTCGTCAAGCGTTCCCCGGACGTGGTCGTCAACCTGGGCGATCACGTATCGGGGCCGCTGCAAGCCGCCGCCACGGCCGACCTCCTGATGCAGGAGAGCTACATCCAAATAAGAGGCAATCACGACCGGCAGTTGATAGACCGTGCGCCCGTCGATATGGGGCCTTCCGACCAAGCCGCGCACGCCCAATTGAATAGCGGCCATTTGACGTGGCTAGCCAGCCTTCCCGCAACCCAGATGCTGGGAGAAGACGTGCAACTATGCCACGGCTCGCCCGGCGACGATTTGGAGTATCTCCTGGAACAGATCGACGGAGATCGCATCCGCCTCGCTGCGCCCGAACAGATCCAGGAACGGCTAGGAAGCGTTCGAGCTGCGCTCATTCTCTGTGGGCACACGCACATTCCGCGAATCGTTTCACTCCCCGGCGGTGTGTGCGTCATGAACCCTGGCAGCGTTGGCTTGCAAGCCTACGACGCCCCCTCGCCGGCAATGCACTACGTGGAGACAGGCAGTCCGCACGCGAGGTACGCGATCGTCGATTGGGAGCTGAAAGCGCTACGCGTTGAATTCGTCGCCATCGACTACGACTGGGAGTTGGCAGCGAAGGAAGCGGCCCACGCGAACCGCCCGGACTGGGCGCACGCTCTGGCGACTGGATACGCCCTGAGACCTTCGCAGTAACCACCCATCGCGCAGCGCATCACGGCAGCGCCCAATATCCCGCGCGGGTCTTCGCCTGAAGCTCCGGCCTGTCCTTCACCACCACCCGGATCGCATGAAACTTCCCCGGCTCGCCCCCTTTCGGCTCGAAGCTGAGAACGTACTGGCGATGCACCTCCTCTCCCACCAGTTGGATGGCCTGCTCCAGAGCATTCTTTTTCAGAAAATTCATCGTGCGTCCGCCGGTGGTCTTCGCGAACAGGCTGGCCAGATCCGGCTTGTGCAATCGCACCAACTCGCCGATTGCATAGATCGGACCGCCCGGCCCCAAATCCGGAGGAACCGCAGTGTCGTCGGGCGCCGGGCAGAGCCCGCACTTCTGGTACTTGATGCGCTCATCTTCGGGCTTCAGATCCTCGGCGGTCTTGGGCTTCACGGTGAACGGCTGCAATAGCGGCGAATAGGTCAGCCAATAAATCGCGGCATTCAGCCGCTGGACCTGCTCCATCACTTCGGCCAGTTTCGCCTTGCTCCCGCGATCGCGCTTCTCCGCGATCATGAGGATGATGCGACGCCGTCCCGCCGGCCGCCGTTCCAGCATCAGGAGCGCCTCACGCATGGCATCCAGCATGTGCGCACCGCCACCTTCCTTGCGCAGCATGCGCAACGCGTGCATCACGAAATCCGGGTTCCCGGTGAACTCCTGGTGGACAATCACCTCGTCGCTGAACGAGACCACCGCGGTTTCTCCGGCATCCGCCGCCAGCAACTGCGTAAACAGAATGCCGCTGCCGCCCAGCTTATCGACCACGGCGCCTGAATTCGCACTCGTCTGGACCGCGACCACAAGGTCGATCGGATACGTCATCCAATCCATCTGTATCGGCTGAGGCACATTGTTGTCGTAGAGAATCAGGTCTTCCGGCGTCAGCCCGTCCACGTAATGGCCACTGGAATCCGTGACGGTGGTGGGCGCTACCACCAGCGGAACCGTGCTTTTGAACTGCGCCCAGCCGGTCGAAGCCAGCATGAAGACAGCGGCGGCAACACGCATTGGGGAGAAACGTAGCAGCTTTCGGGCCAGTGAGGCAGGCGCTTTCGCCTGCCAACTCCTGCGGCGGCGAGTTCCGCTCTGGAGTGGATCGCCGTCTCCGTGTCGCCCTGTCTCCGCGTCACAGGCCCGTGGGGCACCCGCTTCCGCCTGCCAACAGGGAGAGCGGTGATCGTCTTCGGGATACCCCAAGACACCGCGGCACATGTTGCGATCCCAGGAGTTGGCAGGCGAAAGCGCCTGCCCCACAAGAGCTATGCTCGCCTACCGAGCCGCGCCGCGTCCCTTTTTGACCCAATTCTCCGGCGCCCGGAACTCCTCGGGCAGCTTGGTCTGCGCGTCCCCCCGCGTGTGCCGGAGTTGCTCGTCGGTGAGGTCTTCGGCGGTGGAAAGATCCGCGCCGCAGACGTTGGCGTGCGTCAGGTCCACGCCCAGCAGGCGCGCGCCGACAAAATTGGCGCCGCTCAAGTCGGCATGGCGCAGGTCCGCGCCGCGCAGATTGGCCAGCACCAGATCGGCTTCCCGCAGGATGGCGCCGGCCAGGTTCGCTAGCGTGAGGTTCGCGCCGCGCATCACCGCGTAGGAGAGATCGGGCTGCACTTTGGGATTTTCCGCGCGCCATTGGTTCCAGGCGTCCACGTCCCGTATTAGCAGATCGTAATGTTCTTTGACAGCCATTAGTCTCTCATTGTAACGCCCGCACCATCAGGATGCCATCGCCGCCGTCTTCGTAGTAGCGCCGCACGCTGCGCACACGGCGGAAACCCCATGCGCGATACAGTTGTGCGCCGGCCGGGTTGCTGGGCCGCACCATCAATTCCACGCGGCGGACGCCGGCAGCCCTCAGATCGCGCAGCGTTCGGCGCATTAAAGCGTCCGCCACGCCCTGCCTGCGGTAATCCGGATGTACGGCGATGGAGGCGATTTCCGCCCGGCGGGCCTCCACGCAGGTGACCGCGTAGCCGGCGATTCGCCCGCGCAATTTGGCCGCCAGGAACAGCTCCCGGCAATCGCTGTAAAGCTCCAGGAAATACGTACGGGGCCACGCCTCGCGCCCGAACGAGGCCCGCTCGATCCGCAGAATCCGCTCAAGCTGGCGGAGACGGAAAGGGACGATCTGGATCGCGCGCGTCAGATGGCGTTGGCCGTCGAAAGGCCGCAATCCACGTGGATCACCTGGCCGGTGATCTTCCGCGAATAATCGCTTCCCAGGAAGAGGGCGCAATCCGCTACGTCTTCCTTGGAGACGGTTTCCTCGATGGCGCACCTCTCGGCTACCAGTTGCTGGAAGTGTTTCCAGGCGGCTTTAGCCAGCTCGATAGCGTCGGCGTGGTTCTCCGCGCGGGCCATCTCGATGGCCTTCTGGAAGACGCGCGCGCGCTGGCGGTCGAGGGCTTCCGGATTTCGCAGGAAGGCGCCCATGATGCCCGTGGCAGCCACGGTTTCCACAGGTCCGGCCGACACGGCATTGACCCGTATCTTGCGGCAGCCGAGCTCCAACGCCAGATAACGGACAGCGCTTTCCAGGGCGGACTTGGCTACGCCCATCAGGCCGTAGGAAGCCTCCGCCCGCTCCGACGCCTGGTATGTAAGAGTGATGACGCTGCCCCAATTGCGCAGATTCGGCTTGGCGAATCGCACCACTTTGCAGAGGGAGTGGGCCGAGATGCTCATGCTCTGGCAGAAACCGTCCACGGTGGTGTCCGACGGGGGCTCCGTGAACATTTCGTTCGGCGCATATGCGATGGCGTGCACCAGCGCGTCCATGGGGTTGTTCCGGAATTTGGCGAAGAAGTTGGTGACTTCCTCGTCGTTGAGTACGTCGCAGCGATCCCCCTGGACTCCCGGGTTATCCTTCAGCAGCAGCCGCACGCGGCTGAAAAACTTCTGCTGGTAGCCAATGAATACGTGGGCGCCGTGATCCGCGAACCTCTTGGCGATGGCCCATGCCAGGCTCGATTCGTCCGCCACGCCTAGTACGACGACGTTCTTGCCTTCCAGCCCTAACCCGCGGTGGTCCGATGCCATCATTTTTGAGCAGTCCTCGCTTCTCTAAAATAACGCAGTTCTGCTCTCAATATGGAATGCCGTTTGCCTCGGCCGGACCTGGGTACGGATCAGGCGACGCGCTGGACGGCCCTGGAAATGAGATTGGCCAGCTCGGGAGGCCTCTTCATCCTAATCAACCTTATTTCCTCAAGCAGCCGAATAGCCCGGTCGAGTTCGGTACGGCGTCGGTGGAGCTTCAACAGTTCCGCGTCCGGGGGAGTAGAGAGGCGGTGTAGCGGCATTTTGGTTTCAGGTAGCTCCTTATCGTATTTAGGTGTTTTCCCTATGATTCACGCGCGTAAACTTACGTTATACTAGGTAATATCTGGTACAAACCCCCCATTTGTGGGTATGTGCATAACTCTTGTGAGGGGTATGTGAGATTTTCACAGGCCATGAACCACTTGGCCCCTCCGCGGCTTCCTAGGGCTGCGGCTGTACCGTTCAGATAAACCTGAACCCAAGGACGTACGTTTGGCGGACGGCACTCCTGCCGACTTCCGCTCCCTGGCGCGCTACAGTGATTGTATGCGGAACTCCAACGGCCTCCTGGTCTTGACCCTGATGGCCGTCTTCCGTGCGGCGGGCGCCACGGCATCCGTGGAAGCCGCCCATATCCGCCTCGAATTCGACCCATCTCTGCACAGCCGCGTAATCGTCCGCTTCGGCGGCAAAGAAATTCCCCTGGGGCCGTTCACTGCGTCTGAATTCATTCGGGTGGATGGCACGGACATACGCGATTTCGCCCTCGCCTCGCAGCAGTCGTCCTCCTTCCAGGACCAGCTTGGCGACGGCCGCCGGCTGGTGCTGCGCGGGCTTTCCGGTCCCATCGAGAAAACCGTAACAATCGATTCCTATCCGGCTTTTCCAGAGATGTTGTTCCTCACCGTGGAATACGCCAACCAGAGCAGCGCCGCCATTTCCGTGGATGGTTGGACCAGCAACGCCTACCAAATCGACGCCTCGCCGGGAGCCAGCCAGCCGCCCTTCTGGTCGCTCCAAAGCGGCTCTTACGAGAAACGTCCCGATTGGGTCGTTCCGCTCCAGCCCGGCTTCCACCAGCAGAACTACCTGGGGATGAATGCGGACGACTACGGCGGCGGCACGCCCGTGAGCGATGTCTGGCGTAAGGACTTCGGCCTCGCCGTTGGGCATCTCGAGCTCGCGCCGAAACTGGTTTCTCTGCCCATCGCCATGCCGTCTTCGCAGGCCGCCACCGTGGCGGTCGAATATCGGTGCCTGCACCAGGAGAACTTGCAGCCGGGTCACAGCCTGCGCACTTTTCGCACCTTTGTGGCCGTGCATCGGGGGGACTACTTCTCCACCCTGCGCGACTACCGGCGCGCCATGATGCTCAAAGGCGTCCGTTTTCCCGGCAGCCCGGATAACGGCTTCGAGCCCATCTGGTGCGCCTGGGGCTATGGTGCGGGCTTCCAACCGCGACAGATTTATCGCGCGCTTCCCACCGTCGAGAAACTGGGATTCAAGTGGGTGGGACTCGATGACGGCTGGCAGACCTCGGCGGGCGATTGGACGTTGAACCCCGCGAAGTTCCCGGCGGGCGATGCGGACATGCGCACTTTCGTCGCCAAGGTGCACGCCGACGGTCTGAAGGCGCAGCTCTGGTGGTCGCCGATGTCGGTGAGTCCCAAGTCGCGGCTGTTCCAGGAACATCCCGACTGGCTGCTGCTCGACCAATCCGGCGCCAAGCGCAAGATAAGTTGGTTTGACACCTACTACCTGTGCCCGGCCGTTCCCGCGGTCGTTCGCTATCACCAGCAGCTCGTGCGGAAGATGATCGGCGCGTGGGGCTTCGACGGGCTCAAAATCGACGGGCAGTTTCTGAATGCGGTTCCGCCCTGCACCAATCCGGCCCACCATCATGCCCGCCCGGAAGAGTCTGTCGAGGCCGTGCCGCAATTCTTCAAGGCCGTTGCAGATGCGGCTCACGCCATCAAGCCCGGCGCGCTCCTCGAACTTTGCCCGTGCGGCACGTCTTATTCGTTTTACTCGATGCCTTATTACAACATGGCCGTGGCGTCCGACCCGGAAAGCTCCTGGCAGGTGCGCACTAAAGCGAAAACCATCAAGGCGCTCATGGGAGATGCGCTCCCCTATTTCGGCGATCATGTGGAGCTCAGCGATGGCGGAGACGATTTCGCTTCCACGGTGGGGGTCGGCGGTGTCATCGGCACGATGTTTCGCTGGCCGCCCGAGGATACTTCGAGCCCGGGCGATGTGGACCCCGTCAAGCTCGCCCTCACGCCGGAAAAGGAGAAGCTCTGGGCGTTCTGGGTCAAGCTTTACCGCGAGAAGATGCTGTCGCAAGGCGAGTATCTGGGCGCGCTCTACGATATCGGCTTCGACCGGCCGGAGGCGCACGCCATTCGCAAAGGCGGCAAGATGTACTACGCTTTCTTCGCCCCTGAATGGAATGGCGCGGTGGAGTTGCGGGGACTCGGACCCGAGACTTACAAAGTTACCGATTATGTGCGGGGCAAGGACCTGGGCACGGTACGGGGACCAATTGCCCGGCTGAGCGTCCAGTTCCATCAAGCGCTGTTGATAGAGGCTGCGCCCTAGCGACGTGTCGCAGGCACTCCTGCCTGCCGGCACTCCTGCCCGGCATCCGCGCTTCCGCGGCAAAAAGGTGTTTAAATGATCGGCATGTACAACCGCAGACGCTTCGTGGGAATCGCCGCGAGTATGGCAGCCGCGGCATTGCCCGTAAAATCGCAAGCGCCGCCTGAAGCCAAGCCGCCCATGCAGCTTGGCCTGATCCTGGGGGCCGGCAACGATCCCGAGGCTGCCATTCGAAAAGTCCACGAGTTGGGCTTTCCGACCTGCCAGGTCGGCGTGAGTTCATTCGCGCCCGATATGGCGGCGCGGCTCCGCTCCGCCCTCGACCGCTACAAAATCGAGGCAACGTCGCTGGTCTCCGGAGGTCCCGGACCCGAGGTGTACGACTTCTACAAAGGCCCGCTCACCATCGGCCTGGTGCCGCGCGAATACCGCGACGCGCGCATCGCCCAGATCAAGAAGACCTCGGATTTCGCCAAACTGTGCGGCGTCCCGGCGGTCCAGACCCACTGCGGATTCATTCCCGAAAATCCGAACGATCCTGTCTACAAGGAAACTGTCGATGCCATACGCGCGGTGGCCGCATACTGCAAGCAGAACGGCCAGAACTTCCGCTGCGAAACCGGGCAGGAGACGCCCATCACGTTGTTCCGCGCCATCAAAGACGTGGGCCTCGATAACGTCGGCGTGAACTTTGACGCCGCCAACCTGATCCTTTACGGAAAGGCGAATCCCGTAGAGGCCCTGGATATTCTGGGGCCTTTCGTGCAGGGCATACACGCCAAGGACGGGCTGTATCCAACCGACGCCAGGGAGTTGGGGCGCGAGGTGCCTATCGGGCAAGGCAAGGTCAATTTCGCGGCTTTCATCAAGCGTTTGAAAGAAATCGGGTACCGCGGCCCGCTCACCATCGAGCGTGAAATCTCGGGACCCAAGCAAACCGAGGATGTCCGCGCGGCCAAGCTTTATCTGGAAAAACTGATCGGTTGAGTTGAGGAGAGCCATCATGGACAAGGAAAAAAAGCAGGATTTGGACCGGCGTGCCTTCCTGGGAACCGCGGGGGCCGCAGCCGGCTTGATGATTTTGAAACCGCAAACGGTGCGTGGCTACCAGGCGAATTCCGCCGTGCGGGTCGGCCTGCTGGGCTGCGGCGGACGCGGCACGGCGGACGCCACCAGCATCGCTACCAACGGACCGGCGCGCATGGTCGCCCTGGCAGACCTGTTCGAGGACCGCCTTACCACCGCCAAAAAGCACTTCGACGACGTGGCCAATAAGCAAGGTCATGCAGGGGTCCCGGCAACGCACATGTTCCAAGGCCCGCACGCGGCTGAGCGGCTGCTGTCCGCCCCAGGAGTGGATGCCGTAGTCATTGCCACCCCGCCCTATTTTCATCCGCAACATTTGGCGGCCGCGGTGGACGCGGGCAAGCACGTGTACTGCGAAAAACCGGTAGGAGTGGACGTGCCGGGCGCTCTGCGCGCTATCGAGAGCGGCAAGAAGGCAGAGGGCCGACTGAGCCTCGACGTGGGATTTCAAATCCGCAAGGCGCCGCCGTTCGTGGAGCTGGTGCGGCGCATCCACGCGGGCGCGCTCGGTGAAATCGCTTGCGCCGAAGCGCATTATTATTGCCCCTTCCTGGCGATGCCCGAATACCCGAAAGCGTCCCCGGCAGAGCTGCGGCTGCGGCACTGGCTGCATGACCGCGTTCTGTCCGGCGACCTCATCGTCGAGCAGAACATACACGCCATCGACATCTGTAACTGGGTGCTGCAAGCGCACCCTGTGAAGGCCATCGGAACGGGCGGCCGCAAAGGTCGCTCCGAGGAGCCGGGTGACGCGTGGTCGCACTTCGACGTTGTCTTCACCTACCCCAACAATGTCCACCTCAGTTTCAGCTCGACACAGTTCGGCAAGGGCGGCTTCGACGTGAACGAGCGCTTCTTCGGCACACGCGGAAATTCGCAATCGCCATACGCCGGCCCGGTCCAGATCGCCGGGGACGAGCCCTGGGTTTGGGCCGGCAGCGACAAGCCCAAGAACGGCGACTTCTCCATCACCGGCAACTTCTCGGACAACCTGGCGCAGGCCGATTCCGAGAAGCACGCCGATTTTATCTTAAGCATCACCAGCCATAATTTCCATAACCAGGCGGCCGTAGGCGCCGAGTCGGCTTTGTCCGCCATGCTGGGGCGCACGGCCGCCTACACCGGCAGGGAAACTAACTGGGACGAATTGCTCCGTTCGAATGAGCAGTGGGACGCCGGCATCGATATCGAAAAGCTGGGCTGAGCGTCCGTGGCGCACGCTTCAGCGCGGCGTGCCGACTGCGCCGGGCGAACTTCGGTTCGCCGTTCCAGCGAGCTTGCGCGCCACTCGAGACCTCGGCGCCGGCGCATCGGATCTGTTGCGGATGATGATGGGGCGCTGGGCCTCCTTTAGGAGGTGAGCCCACACGGCGCCGACCGGTGCATTGCGGACGCTGGGGGGATTTGATGCTCCGCGGCCTTCAGTTGCTATTGCGGTAGATCGCCGGGTGTAGGTGGCATGCACTCGCTGCAAACCGGCGAGGCAGAGGTTGGGCAGCGCAGTATGCCCGGGACCTGATCCGTGACGCCTTGTAACAATTCTGAGGCCGAGACGTCTTAACCCCAATATGCTTCAAGACCTTCGCGTCGGCATGCGCATGCTGCGGCGCAATCCGGGCTTTTCCATCCTGACGATTCTTTGCCTGACTTTAGGAATCGGCGCAACCACTTCAGTTTTCAGTTGGATCGAAGGAGTGCTGCTGCGCCCGTTCCCCCTGGTAGCCCACCAGGAAAGAATGATGGCGGTCACCGGAGCGGATCGCGCGGAGCCTGGTCATACCGGTGTCTCCACGCCCGATTTCACCGACTTTCAGAGAAACTGCACGCTGTTCGATGCTTTCATCGTGGACCGGATCACGGGGACGACGCTCAGCATCGGCGACCGGGCCGAGCGCACGGTTGCCAGCGTTGTGTCGGCCAACTATTTCGACGCACTGGGAGTCCGTCCGATTATGGGCCGCGGGTTCGAACCCGCTGAGGACTTCGGACGCAACGCTCATCCGGTGACCGTGATCAGCTATCAGATGTGGAAAGAGCGCTTCCACGGCGATCCGGGAATTGTGGGCAAAACGCAGATGCTCAACGGCATGAAGCATACGATAATCGGCGTAGCGCCGGAAGGTTTTTATGGGACCTTCGTGGGCTGGGCGATGAAGTTTTGGGTTCCGGCGTCGATGCAGGAATTGTTCGATCCGGGCGGATACAAACTGGAGGATCGGGGTGCGCGTTGGATTGAAGGTTTCGTGCGGCTCAAGCCCGGTGTGACTCCGGAGCAGGCGCAGGCGGAGATTTCAGCCGTAGCGAAGCAATTGGAAACCGATTATCCCGCGACGAACCGCGGCCGCGGCATCAAGCTGTACCCGTTGTGGCAGACCCCCTTCAACAACGCAGGAACGCTGTTTCCGACGCTAGGAATCGCGCTAGCGGTGGTGGTTTCCGTGCTCCTCATCGCATGCGCGAACGTCAGCAATCTGCTGATGGTCAGGGCTTTCGGACGTCGGCACGAAATGACAGTGCGGCTGGCAATCGGCGCCGGGCGCGGCCAGCTGTTGAGGCAACTTCTCACAGAGGGCTTGATCCTCTCGACGCTGGCCGCCGGGTGCGGATTCATCGTGGCCCACTGGTGCCGTAACCTGCTGGTCCTGTTACTGCCGTCGCGGGGCGGTATCAGGATGAATCTGCCGGGCGAAATCGATTGGCGGGTGCTGGTGTTGAGCGCCGGCGTTTGCCTGATCTCGGCGCTGCTGTTCGGGCTGGTTCCCGCGGTTCAGACCGGCAAGATCGATCTGGCTTCGGCGCTGAAGGCCGAAGTGGGCGGTGTCGTGGGGGGACGGCGGAAAGGGCTGGTGCGGTCGAGCCTGATCCTGGTGCAGGTAGCGCTGAGTTTCGTTTTGTTGGTGGGAGCGGGTCTGTTGTTCCAGAGCTTGCGCGGGGTTCAGAATACCAGCCCCGGCTTTTCCACACACGGCGTGCTGACGACCTGGGTCGATTTGAGTGCGGCAGGATACAACGCGCAGCGCACCAAGGATTTTGAAGACGAGCTAATGGATCGCCTGCAAGCGATCGGCGGCGTGCAATCGGTTGCGTTCTCCCGGATGACGCCTTTCAGTTATCGCACCTACTCTTCGGCTCCGATCGCGGTCGATGGCTATGTGGCGCCGCCCGACGAGCAGCCCACGCTCGACTACAACGAGGTGGGTCCGGCATATTTCGCCACGATGGGCATTCCCCTGGTGTCAGGCCGCGAGTTTACGCGCGCCGATAACGAGACGGCTCCGCCGGTTGCGGTCGTGAATGAGGCTATGGTGGCGCAATTCTGGCGCGGGCAGGATCCGGTTGGCAGGCGCCTTCAAGTGAAAGGACGCTGGCTCGAAGTGGTGGGCGTCGCGAAAATGTCCAAGTACCGGAACTTGACGGAAACGCCCAGGCCGTTTTTCTATGTGCCGATGCGGCAGAGTGCCCTGGGCCAGTCTCTCGAAATCCGTACTGCGCTAGGCCCCGAGGTGATGGCGAAGGCGTTGGTCCGGGAAGTACACGCAATCGATGCCAACCTGGCGCCGGGTGAGGTAATCACGATGCAGGAACAGGTCGATCGCACGACGGCCGTGCAACGGGTCGCATTTGCGATGCTCGGCGTGTTTGGAGGGTTGGCTTTGTTGCTTGCCGCCATCGGGCTGTACGGCGTCATGTCGTACACGGTGTCACAGAGCACGCGCGAACTGGGGCTGCGTATGGCGCTCGGCGCCGGCGCATCGGATCTGGTGCGGATGGTAATGTCTCATGGCCTCGCCTTGACGGCAGGGGGCGTAGTCCTCGGTGGAGCGGCGGCGCTGGGATTGACCCGGCTGATTGCGAGCCTGCTCTACAAGGTGAGCCCACGCGATCCGCTGGCGTTCGGGTCGGCATTCGTGGTGATGGCGATCGCGTCGTTGGCAGCCTGTTTCTTGCCCGCATGGCGCGCGACGCGGACTGATCCAGTTAGGGCGCTGCGGGATTGACGTGGCGCGAGCATTAGCTCACTCTAACGGCGAGCTGAAGCTCGCAGGTTGGCAGGCGAAAGCGCCTGCCCCACCACACTAGCCGCTATTGCGGTAGGTCGCCGGGTAAGGGTAGCGGCCATACCGTTTATACAGAAACCAATCCTCCGCGCAGTTTATCAACACACCCGTCAGTTTGCCGGTGGCATGCACTCGCTGCAAGGCGGCGAGGCAGAGACTGCGATTCGAGTAGTCGGGCCGGGCTACGAAAATAACTCCATCCGCCGCTTCTTGCACCAAGTCATAATCGGCCACGGCCGCGATAGGCGGCGTATCGATCAGAACAAAGCGGAAACTGTTCTTCACGATCACGCACAATTGACGCCAGCGCGCCGAATCGAGCAACTCCGCCGGGTTGCGCCGGGCTTTTCCAGCCGGGAGCACGAAGAGATTGGGGAACTGGGCGGTCTCGACGATGGCTTCCTCCAGCTTGCAATCGCCCTGGAGCACATCCGCCAAACCGGGTTCTCCCGGAAGACCTAGAGTGCCGGCGAGGCTCGGATTCCGCAGGTCCGCGTCCATGAGCAGCACTGTGGTTTCGCCCTTCATGGCCAGAGCGCCGGCAGTGTTGGCCGCGGAAAGGGTTTTTCCATCTCCGGAGCCGGCACTGGAGATCACCAGCAGGCGCGGCGCATCCGGATGCTGCAGGAGATTGGTCCGCACAATGCGGTATTCCTCCCCGGCCTTATCATGGGCGCCGTCGAAGGGAAGGAGCGGGGACGATTCCGGAAGCTGGATGGGCAGAACCCGCATGCGAACCGCGGGATCCGACAAACCACCGGCGGCCGGAAGAGCGACCCGCGCGGCGACCGGCCCACCCGAATTGGGCGCGTCCCGCCGCGGACCGGTCTCCGGAATCAAACCAGTCTTCGTGTCGAGCGCCTGAAAGATCGTGCTCATGCTCTTCTCCGGTCCAGCGAGATTCCGGCCCACCATCGCCGGCGCGGCGCGGCATCCGAACTAGCGTCACCATTCGCGGGTGCCCGCAACGTCATGGCAGTGTCATTCCCGCCCGCATCCTTCTCGCTCTCACACGGTAAACGCAGGGTATCCAAGGGCAGGCGCAACGGGGCTTCCGCTTTGGGTGCGGGGTCCGTCAACTCCAGGACCCCAAGCGCATCGCGAACGGTTTCCGCCCCAATGGAAGCCGTCTCCGAGGTGTAGGCCCGCAGCAAAGCGATGTCGCAGATGGCGTTCATGACGCGGGGAATGCCTTGCGAAGAGCGCGCCACCAGGTCCACCGCTTCGGAATTGAAAGGAAAGTTTCCGTTGCCGCCGCCCTGATGCCACCGGTGGCGCATGTACTGCTCCACCTCTGCCGGCTGGAGGGGAACGATGTCCAGGCGCACCGATACCCGCTGGCGCAACTGGCGTAGGTCGTCGCGCCGCAACAGGTCCCGCAGCTCGATCTGGCCCGCCAAAACTACTTGCAGCAGCTTCCGCTCCGCAGTCTCGAAGTTCATCAGCAGGCGGACTTCTTCGAGCAGCTCGGCGGACATTTTGTGGGCCTCATCGACCAGCAGGACGGGCGTCTTGCCCTCCTCGTCGCAAGCCATGAGAAACTCCCAGAACCGCAACAGGCGCTGCGCCTTGCTTTCGGCTGTCAGCGGGAGTCCGAACCCGATCAGAATGAGCTCAAAGAATTCGGACGGCGACACGTTGGTACTGAATATCGAGCAGAACTGGACCTTTTCGGCGGAGACCGACTGGATCAACTTGCGCAGCAGGGTGGTCTTGCCGGTGCCGACCTCACCCGTCAGCACTGCCGTTCCCCGCCGCGCAAGCACCGTGAAGATGAGCCCGGCCAGCGCTTCTCTGTGGGTCGGCGCGAGAAACAGGAACTCCGGATCGGGAGTCATGGAGAAGGGCGCTTTCGACAAATGGAAGAATTCTTCGTACATTTGACGCCCCTAACCTTGCGTTGGGACCGCGACCGCCGGAGTCTTGGCAGGCGCGCCGATAGCCGAAATCCGCCCCAGGATCGCGATGTCCGGCGGCAGTTCCCATTCGCCAAGTAGCACGTTCCGCTTGAACTCCCTGGCCAGGCCGCCGATCACGGCTAGGACCAGGCTAAGCGCACAACAGATCCCGATCCACTGCGGCCGGTTTGGCGAGAAGACCCTGGAAGGAGGCTGGGCCGGATCGATCATGGTGAATCGCTCGCCCTGCTGGCGGCGCTCCAGGTCGGTCGCCATGTCCGCCGCAAGCCGCTTGTCGAGCAGCGACTTATAGTTGGCCTTCGCGATTTCGTAATCCCGCGAAAGCCCGGTGAGCTCTTGTTCGCGAACTGGCAACTTGTCCATGCGGCTCTGCAGCGCCGCTATCTTGGCGGCAATGTCCCGGCGCTCGGCACTCCGGAATTCCAGTTCCCGGTTTGCGAGGCTCAGTTCGGTTTTCAAGCTGGCGATCCGCTCGTGCTGCTGCATCAAATCCGGCGCCGCCTCATCCTCGGTGGCCCCACTTCCAGTGCCGCCATTTCCCGAAGCGGCGTAAGCCGACGCTTTCGCGGACTTCTCTTGTCCGGCCTTCTTTTTCGCGGCCAGTAGCTGCTTCAGGCGTTGCACGTCCGGATGCTCGTCGGTGTAGCGCGACTGCAGGACGTCCAACTCCGCCTGCAGAGTGGCGGCGTCTTTGACGGAACTGCCGCCGCTCGAATCCTTCCTGGCGGTTCCTTCCGCTGCCGTGCGCTCAAGCACTTTCGCAGTAGATTCAGCCATGCTCAGCGCCGTGGTTAGCAACGCCCTCGACTGCTCGGCCCGGTTGGTGGCGTCCTGATTGCCTCGAAGCTCGAGTTCGAAACGCGAAAGGGTCCCCGCCAGCGCATTCTCCTGCTCGGGCAGTTCGCCCTTGAATTTGAGCTTGTACTCGGTGAGTTGCACTTCCAGCTTGTCGAGCGTCTTCTTGGCCTGTTGCAACTGCTCCTCGAGAAACTCGGAAGTTCCCTCCGCATGGGTCTCGCGGGTGCGCAGATTCTCCTCGATGAAAAGATTGCCGATCTGGTTGGCGACCTCCGCTACAGTCACAGGATCCCGGCCCTGGTAAGAGATCCTGAAGGCGCCCGTGCGGTCCTGGCTCCAGCCTTTCTCGAGACTGATCTTCGTATCCTGGCGCATCATTTCGATGATGTCTTCCTGTGGAAGGCGCGCCCGTTCACGCTCGTAGAGATGGAACGCAACGATGATCTTCTGCAGGCGGCTGGTGGCCAGAATCTGCTGAGAAATTGTTGCCAGCCGGTCTTGAACCTCCGCGTTAACCGTGGAGGCGACAATCCTCTCCGGGATCTTCTGCCGGTCCACCAGGATCACGGCCTCGGCCTTGTAGGTAGCCGGCAGCGTGTACACCACCGCCACTGAGAGCAGGCACAAAAACAGCCACACCAGTCCGATCGCCAGCTTCGACTTCCATAGCATTCGCGCGAGAGATAAAGGCGATAACTCCGGACGTGGAGACACCCCCGGGGCCGTGGGGAACATAGCCGCAGGGTAAGCACGGCTTAGACCAAACCTATGACGCTAGGGCGACGGCACCGCGACTGGCACAAAGGTTCCTCCGGCTCAGGGGAGCGGTGTTGATTCTACGGTGTTTACGGAGCCGGCTCCAGAGGGCGCCGCGCCAACGGCCGGTGCGCGGCAGGGCTACGTCCGGAACCTGTAACCGCAACTCAGTGGAAACCGGCAGGGGCGAATTCTGGGAATTAATCCGAAACCTTCGGATTCCGGATTATAGGCGTACCGGGCCTGTGCCCGCAAAAAAAATCGGCCCGTGCTACCTGGCGGTCGTCCGGCGATGGGTGAGGAAGGCAATCCCAAAAAGGATCGCGCCCATCAACATCATGCTGACGGTAGTCGCTTCGGGTACCGCGTTCGGGGCGAAAGCCACCACGGTAGCGACACCGCCATCGGTAATCTGCAGCGACCCGGCCGTATATGATGTGGCATTCGTTTCAATTTCCAGTATTTCAGTCGAATCGCCCGGCCCGATACCAGCGGGTAGCTCAAAATTGAAGCCAATGACGGCTCCGTTGCTGCTACGGTCCACGGTGACTGGATAAATGCCACCCGGCACGCTCCCTGTGCCAGTGGAATAGCCGACGTCTGTCAGGTACGTGCTGAAAGAGGTATCCGTTATGCGTGCGATGCCGTCGGTGGAAGTCGCGCTGCTGGTTATCTCAAAGAGAAAATCCAGGCAGCCCGAACAGAAGACATTGTTCGGATCGGCATAGACTTGCGCCGCGTATGTTCCGGAAATGGTGACCTGGCCGAGAGAGTTTTCCGCGACGAAAGGCAGTGTGCCCGTGCTGGCCAGGAACGGCCCACCGAGCGGTGTCGTAAACACATCCGGTGGAACCGGCGCGGACCCCGTCGGGGGAAGGATCGACGCATGGACCAGACCACCGGCAAAGAACAACGACGCCACGAATGAGCGCACGCTTAACTTCATGCGTCGCTTTCCAGGCAATCCTTGTGCCACACCACCTGCACACGAAGTTGGCCCGACAGGTCTGTTATTTTGAGCGATCGCTACCGATCTCCGCGCTTCGCCAGTAGCGAGTTTTCGAGATTATGAGAAAAACTTTGGGCATTCGCGCCGCGATCGGCGCCCGTCGTCAGTTCGATCGAGGCGCCGCTTCCGCCAGAAGGTGTTCGGCCATCGGCGCTTCCGGCAGGTCCGGGGCCTCCTTCAGAGCCTCCCGCAAGGTTGCCTGGCCGCGCTTGTCACCCAGCTTCAGGTAGGCCATGCCCAGGTGATACCGAACCGCCGGATCGGCCTCGCCCTTGGCCGCGCTTTCCAGGTATTTGACAGCGGATGGATATAGGCCCTTCCGATACAGAATCCAACCGATGGTATCATCCACTCCCGCATTGTCAGGCGCCAATTCCTTGACCTGCTGCGCGTACTTCAGGGCTTCGTCGAAACGGTCGGTTTGAGAGGCCAGCAGATAAGCGAGGTTGTTCAGCGCCACCACATTGGTCGGCTCGGCATCCACGACCTTGCGGAAGTATTCGAGCGCCTGGGGGTAATTCTTCTCCATGTTATTCAGCCAGCCCATGTACAACCAGAGTTCGGGATCGTTCCGATGATTTGCCAGCAGGGCCGACAGTGTCCGGTGCGCCGGCTCCAATTTGCCCTCGGACACGTCCAGTCTGGCAAGAGCCAGATCCGCGGCGCGATATCCAGGATCGGCTGCCTTCGCGGCCATGAATGCGTTTCTGGCCGCCGCAGGCTTGTCATGGAGCACCAGCAGTTCGCCCAAGAAGGTTTGGACCGGCGCGGAGCTCTTATGCCCGGCCGCATACTCCCGCGCCATCGTCAAAGCCGCGGCGTTTTGGTTCTGTACGCTATAGAGCTGCACCAATGCACGAAGCGCCCGCAAATCTTCAGGGTTCTGTTTCAAGATTTCGTCCAACGACGCACGAGCGCTGGCATAGCGCTTGTCGTCCATTTTGAGCGACGCATCCTGTAGCAGCAAGTCCGGCGATCTGGCCAGCCCCAAGCCTTCGGCTACGCCTTGGCGGGCTTCGTCCCGGCGCCCCAGATCGAGGAGCGCGTAATTGTGCTGGATGATGAAAGGCACTCCGTGCTTTTGAGCTTCCGGCGCTCGCTCCAGAACTTCCAGGGCCGTGTTGGCGGCCTTGGACGCGATCAACAAGCGCGCCAGTTCCAGCCTCACGGTCAGAAGCCCGGGATTCAACCGTAACGCCTCGCTGAGCTCCTGCCTTTGATTCAGCGTTTCCCCCCGGATTTCATACAAACGGGCCAGAACCGCGTGCGGTTCAGCAGCCTCCGGAACAAAGTGCAGGACCAGGTTGATATCGTTTTGCGCGTCTTGATACCGTCCCGCATCCATGGACAGCTCGCTTCGCTGGAGCAGCGCATCGGCATCCTTGTGGTTCTTGGCGATGGCGTCCGCCAGTAGCTTTTCGGCGTCTCGCCGGCGGCCTGCCACCAGATAGATTTTCACCAGCCGCGTGCGTGCGCTGCGATCGCTCGGATCTTCCCTGGTGAGCTTCTGGAATTCTCCGATGGCGGCATCGCGTTGCCCGGTTTCGAGCAGAAAGACGGCATGCACGGGCTTGTAGATCTTGTCGGGGAGCGCCGATAATTGCCGGAAGACCTCGCCCGCCTCCTCTTTCCGGTTCGCATGGAACAAGGTGATTCCCAGATCCATCAAAGCCGGGCCATCTTTCGGATCTAATTGAATGGCGCGCCGGAACTGCTGCTCGGCCAGGCCAGGTCGGTGAGTGACGAGATAAAATCTACCCAAGACCAACGCGACCTTGGCGGATCCAGGTGCTTTGCGGACAGATTGCTGCAGGGCCTCCTCTGCCCCCTTCACATCGCCCTGGGCGAGCCGGGCTCGCATGAGCAGGGCCTCGGATTCCAGTCCGCCCGGGAGCCGTTCCAGGGCCTGCTGCAGGTGTCTGGTGGCTTCCTCCGGCTCACCCAGCCGTAGTTCCGTCAACGCGAGGGTGTTCAATGCATCCACATTGTCTGGAAAAGCTTTCGCGACCTCCAGCGCCCGTCTTTGCGCGTCTTCCAGAGCCGCCTTACCGTTGCGCATGGTCAGCAGGTCGGCCAACTTCAGTTGCGCCGCGGCATGCTTGGGATTGAGTTCCGTGGCTTTGCGAAAGCTAGCCGCCGCCAGGTCCAGGCGGCCAGCCGCCTCGTGAATCAAGCCGAGTTGATAGTAAGGCTCGGCATCCGCCGGCACGGCCTGGATAGCCCTCCTGAACTGCAACACAGCCCGCGTGTAATCGCGCTTTTCGAGGAACTTCTTACCCGACTCCAGGAACCGGGCCTCACGTTGTTGCGGAGAACGCGAGCACGCGCCAAACACCGACAGCCCGGCGATCAACAGATAACTGGCGAACCTTCGCATGCTTACCCTCTGGCGGCCTGGCAGCCCTTGGCAGAAGTCGCCGGCGAGTCGCGCTTGGCAGGCGAAAGCGCCTGCCCCACCACCTGCCGGACATCTACCACTGGCTGCTAGCGGTCGCCCTCCCAACAGCACTTGCCCTACCAGAACCGCGGCGGCGCATCCGCTTGGTTTCCGAAGGCGGCATACAAAAAAGTGGGTTGAAATCCCGGCGAGTCGGAATCTTTGCGGCTGATTCGGCCACGAGGCTTTCCAGAATGGGGGCTGCCAGTCCGTTGTTCGGTACCTCGATCCCGCTGCCGGGCGTCTCCGCTATTAAGCCACTTGGCATTAGTTTGCACGCTTCTGGGCAACGTTCGACGTGGGCTAACGGTCCCTCAATGGCAGCCTGAAACGGGGCCCAGATCCCTGGAACGCAGTTTGCCCCGCAATTGCTTGCCGAGTCAGACGCACGCCGTCCTACAGGGGACGATGGCGCAAGCCCCAGAAATCGCGGAGGCCCCGATCGTTGCCTGACAACCTAGTCGATCACCAGCCCAACGAGGAGAGGCGCGTTCATCAGCGCGTGCGGGTTCGTTGGTCGCTTTCGCTCTTGAAAAAGCAGGGGCAGGCCCGCGTCCTGACCGCGGTGACGGAGAACCTGAGCAGCCAGGGTTTCTTTTGTGTGGTGGACGAGCGACTGGCGGCAGGCGAGCGCGTCGAGTGCATTTTGAAGTTTCCCCTCCGGCTCGAGACCAACTCCCCCCGATCTCTGCGCTGCGAAGCCGAGGTGGTCTGGGTGAGCATGCTGGACGGCGGCCGCTTCGGCATCGGCTGCCGCATCGAGGATTACACGTTCGTTGGGTGATGGTACATCGGTCCTTGGTGGCCTATGACCAAGTACGTGCATTCCTACGAAGAGCCGCTATGCTCCCTGAGCCAGCTAGTACCCGCTAATCCGGAGCTTCTAAATTCCCTATAAACAGGCTGAAAATAAAATACTTGTAATCCTATGGATTAGTCACCGGACGGCGACTCGGAGGCTCGCTTCGACCGGCTACCAGACGATTGCCTAGAAGATATCGGGGAGTTCTGAGAAGATCTAGGGAAACCAGGAATTGACACTCGCCGGGAGGACTAGTTTAATTGAGTGGCAGCTTGTGGGAAGGGGAGAAGCCAGTTGCATGTAGCGCTCATCTCGCGCGACGATGGCCTCAAACGGCTATGCCGGGAGGCCTTGGCTACGCTTCCTGCCCGCGAATGGACCCTGCTGGTGGCAGATCCCGACGACCCGCCGCCCGTGGCAGACGTGTTCATTTGGGATTCCGATCTCCAGACGCCCCTGCCGCATCTCCTCGAGCGCCGCCGCCCTGCCGCACATGTACTGGCGATCAGCCGCGAGCGGGCCGCGCGCATACTCGATGTGCTGCCTTTTTCGACTGTCACCCTGGTGCTGAAACCCGTGCACCTCGATACGCTGCGAACCCTCCTGGAGCAGGCGGCGAATCACTATGAGTCGCTGCAGGGCGCTGCCGGGCTTGACCGCATGGGATCCCTGCGCCAGGATCGCGACGCCATGCTGGACTGTTTGCTGGCGACCACGCTTCGTCTTCAGGAATGCGATCAGGACCGCATGAATTTTCTGGCCCGCGCGGTGCACGACTTCCGCACGCCGCTGACGGCCGTAAACGGATACTGCGGGCTGCTTTTGAGCGAGCAGTTCGGACCGATTACCGCCGCGCAACAGGAGGTTCTGGAGAGGACGCTCCATAGCGTCAGGCGTCTTAGCCGCCTGGCGGCCGCCCTGTTCCAGTGGAGCACGGAAATGCGCGTGGGTTTGCGTCCGCAAATCCGGCCAGCCGATATCCAGGAATGCTGCCGCCAGGCGATACATGAGGTCAAGCCTTTTGCCGCGGAGAAGAGCATTTCGGTCGAGCTGGACCTGCAGGCGCCCGAGCAGCCCTTGTGCTTCGATGCAACCCAGGTGGAACAGTTGTTGATCAATCTTCTGGAGAACTCCTGCAAGTTCACGCCGCGCGGCGGCCACATGCAGATCCGTGGATTCCCCGCCTTTTGGGACAGGCGGTCCGCGTCTGTGCCGCAGGATCGTGTGCTGATCGAACGGCGATGCGCCCCCTCGCGGCGCGCCAACGTCTATCGCATGGAAGTTACCGATAACGGCATGGGGGTGCGCCCCGAACACCTCCGCACGATCTTCCAGGAACACACGTCCTATGGAGGAGGCAGCGATCGCTCCGGCAGCGGGCTGGGCCTGGCCATCTGCAAGCGCATTTTGGGCGAGCACGGCGGGGAGATCTTCGCCGAGTCGGGCAATCAGGGTGTCACTTTCATTTTCATGCTGCCCTTCACACCTCCGGCATCCACGGAGTCTTTCGAGTTGGATGACGGACAAAGGCATCTGGTGACAGAATTTGCCGGGCGAGCGAATCCATGAGCCGCGACAGAACCATTCTGATCGTCGAGGACGAGCCGGACGCACGCAAGTATTTTGAGATGGTGGTGCGCTGCCTTGGATACTCCGTCGAAGTAGCCGAGGACGGCAATGAGGCCATGGTCTGTCTCGATCGCAATCGGGCGATTTCCCTGGTCTTGCTGGACCTCCTGATGCCGCGCCGGGACGGTCTGGAAACTCTGCGCGAGATGCGGAATACGGGGCGCAACCAGCCCGTCATCGTGCTCTCCGGAGCGGCCACGACCATCAACGTTGTGCAGGCCATTAAAGGCGGGGCCACCGATTTCCTGGCTAAGCCGGTGAGCCACGAAGATCTGCGCAAGGCCATTCAGACCGCGCTGAATGGCGGATCGCGCCAGATCCAGGAAGCGCCGTCCGCCGAATCGGAAGTCTGTCTCGGTGAAAGCTGGATGGGGCAGGATATGCAGGCGGCCTGGAGGCGCGTTGCCGTCTCGGATGTGCCGCTCCTTATCGAAGGCGAAACCGGCGCCGGAAAAGAGGTGCTCGCGCGCCAGATTCACGCCAACTCTCCGCGCGCGAACAAACCTTTTTTAAAGTTGAATTGCGCCGCTTTGCCTGGAGAATTGGTGGAGAGCGAGCTGTTCGGCTATGAGCGGGGCGCCTTCACCGGGGCTTTCACCAGCAAACCGGGTAAGTTTGAAATGGCGCAGGGTGGCACGATTCTGCTCGACGAGATCGGCGACATGGATGTCCGCCTGCAGGCCAAGCTTCTGCATGTCCTGCAGGACAAGGAATGCGAGCGTCTCGGCGGCAAGGACCGGGTGCCTCTGGACGTGCGCGTAATGGCCGCCACGCATTGCGATCTGGCGAAGGCCATCGAGGACGGCCGCTTCCGCGCCGATCTTTATTACCGGCTGAACGTGGTCACGCTGCGCGTGCCGGCCCTGCGGGAGCGCCAGGGAGATATCCTGGCGGCGGCGGAATTCTTCCTGCGGAAGCATCAGACGGACGGCGCCAGCGTCGGGCTGCTGACGCCGGCGCTGCGGGACGCGATGCTCGAATACGCATGGCCGGGCAACATGCGGGAGTTGGAGAACCTGATGCGCCGGCTCCTGGTAATGCAGGATCCCGGCGAACTGGCGCAGCAGTTAATGACAGGCCACAGCCGCCGCCAGATGCCGGTAGCCTCGTCGATTTCGCCGGGCGACGGCGGCCTCACGGGCATAGCCGGCGGCGTCATCCGTTTCCATCCAAACGGCGCCAGCGCCAGCACTGGGTTCCCCGTCCTCGAGAAGGTGGACGAGGCCAAACGCAAGGCCGAGACCGAGGCCATCCTGCGCGCGTTGGACGCGTCCCGATGGAATCGCAAGCAGGCAGCCAAGATCCTCAGAATCGATTACAAAGCGCTGCTTTATAAGATGCGCAAGCTCGAAATCGAGGGGGCGGCGGCCACTAAGATGCGCGTTAATGGCGGGTGACGAGCTGCGGCGAGCGTTGCTCGCCGGGGTCGTGGGGTCAGGGGTCGGGGATTTGTCTTGCCTTCGATGGCACGCTACCGCGCGTCGATCTTCACTACGAAATAAGTGATCTGCTTCCCGCTCGCGACCAGCATCTGGTGCGGCGTATTGATGGGGATGTGCACGATGTCGCCGGCCGCCACCGCCTGCTGTTCACCACCGCGGATGGAGGGGCCGCGGATTTCGTGCGGCGCGGTGGTCCGGGGATCGACGACCGTGCCGCCCACCACCAGGGTGGCCTCGCCGCTCTCGACGACCATCACGTCGACCTGCGTTTCATGCAACTCCGCCTCGCCGTCGCCCTCCCGATGGGCCATCAAGACATTGTGGTTGCCATAGCTCACTAGCGCCTGCGTAGCTACCTTTTGGGCGTTGATCTTGGGCGACAGGCTTTTCTCGAAGGCTTGTAGGACGCCGCTTTTCCAAAGGTCAAAACCGGCGGGAGAACCTGCGGGCAGCGCCGCTGCGGCCATCATCAAGGCAATTGCCAGTGCTTTCATATTCGCTCCTAATTTGGGCATTGATATACTGACGCTACCAAATTGGGTCAGTCACCGATGAACTTCAGGTACGTATGGACCTCATCGGCACACCAACGGGCCAGCCTCTCGATTTCTGACACCAACGCCCGATCTTCCTCAGTTCGTATATCTGAAACAGCATCTGCCCACTCTGCCAGGAAACGTGGAATTTGAAGAGAATTGAAAACCGTCGCCATAAGGATCAATCCCCGGCCAACATCGGATAAGCGTCTCTTTTCTGGCCTGAGGGTAGCAGGGCGGCAAGGAGGTTCTTGGGGTCTGGGATACCTTCGATCCGACCGCCCCACTCATCTTGAAGCTGAATTTCGAGGCCCATGATCGTCGGCTATCCGAAACCGGAACGGCTCGTGGCGTCAAGTATATCAATGCCGTAATCCTAATTTGGCGTGGTGCCCGTCTAACTCGTCGAGATAACCACTCCCTCATGGTCGCGGCTCCGAAAGAAGTTGTCGCGGCTCCGAACCAATGTGTGAGAGCCGTCTTCAAACCGGTTGCGCGGAGCCGGGGCCCGGCACGGCCTTCAATCTGGGAATGCGGCCTTCGACGGGCGGCAGCGCTGGGAAATCGGTGTACGCTCCCGCTTGATACCAGTAGGCCACGGAAAAGTAATTGTCGGCGCGGTGATTAGCGTGGCCGTGCTCGATGGTGTGCTTCAGATACTTGCTGAAAGCGATGGGATTGTCGGCATGCCAGCGGTAGAGGCAATAGCGGCCGCCGGGACGCTCGCCCGCCACGATCAGCGGCGCGCCATTGTAAAGATGCGCGAAAGGAATAGCGGTGTCGCGTCCGCCGAAGTCCCAGGCGCCGTTGAAATAGTCCTCCGTGCCGGTGCCGGTGATGATGGGCTGGCTCTCGTTATCCACGAACACCATGTCGTCGCCTTCGCCCATCCAAAAATCCTGATTCTGCAGCACGCCCAGCGTCACGCCCATCAGGTGCCCGCGCCCGCGCGTCTCGACGAAGACGTAGTTGTTCTGGCCGTCGAGGTTCTTCAGCTTGTCGGCATCGCCGTTGGTGCGCCAGTCGTTGGTGCTAGGAGTGTTCGGCGTGGCTTGGCGATACTGCGCGTGGAAGTAGAGCACTTCGTCCGGCAGAGAAGGGACGATCTGGTAATCGATGTTGGAATAAAATGCGCCGATGCTATAGGGGCCTTCATTCGTGGCGGTGATGCGCGCGGACTTGCGGAACGGCATCGCGAAATAACAGTTCAACGCCTTGACCGAGGAGCAATTCAGAAAGGCGGATTGATAGACGAAGTATTGCCCGAGGTTCAATCCGAAGAGATCGCCGACGGGAACTTCCACGCTGGGTTTGGTGTTGCCGTCCCAGTAGATGCGGATCACGATTTCCTTGAGATGATTCTCGCTGCGGGCGGCGATGGTGAACCAGATGTGCGTAATCACGCCGGGGCCTTCGGAGGCGAACAGCTCCCGCGTGGCGCCGGCGGCGATGGGCCAAGCGTCGGCATTGCCGCCAGTACGGTCGAAGCTGGATTGTTTGAGCGACCGGTAGTCCTGGGCGCGCGCGTAGCGAGGCAGGAAGGGATAGTCGCCGGCCGCGCCAGAGCCTGTCTGCCCGCGCGCGGACGAGGCCGCGGCGGACAAGCCCGCCAAACCGGCCAGTCGCCGCAGGAACCCGCGGCGTGGCGCGACTTCAATTGACATAATAGTGTGTCTCCTCTGGGATAGCTTAGAAGCCGGATTATACTACGCGCGGGGCGGGTTCTGGGCCGAATTGGGTCGTCAAACATGTCGCCAGGAGCGCCGCGCGCAAGCAATTTTTAGAGGAGCTGGGCAAGGAGTACCAGCGTATCGATGCTGAACCGGAAGTAGCTGATCGGCCGAATTAATCTTGCGCGGGCAAGAGTGCCCGCGCGGCAGGCGGAAGTGCCAGCACCACGTCCGGAGGCGCCGGACGGCCCAGGAGGTAACCCTGGACCTTGTCGCAGCCTAGGGCGCCGAGCACGGCTAGCTCGTTCTCGGTTTCGACACCTTCGGCCGTCGCCGTCATCTTCAGGCCGTGCGCCAGGCCCACGATGGCCTGCACTAGAGGTTGTGTGCCGGCCTTCTGCTCGATGCCCTGCACGAAGCACTTGTCGATTTTCAAATCGTCGATCGGCAGGCGCTGCAGATAGCCAAGGGAGGAGTAACCCGTTCCAAAATCGTCGATCGAGATACTCACGCCCAAAGCCCGCAGATCGGCGATCTGCCGGGCAGAGTCCTCGATGTCCCGCATCACCACTCCTTCGGTGAGTTCCAGCTCCAGATAGCGGGGCTCCATGTCGTATTG